>OKGO01000007.1_pt1 | contig 226453 bp, 217 predicted proteins | sample 1613211 | NCBI WGS metagenome assembly OKGO01 (sample SAMN04436845, study PRJEB24849) | human gut metagenome | biome: human gut; feature: NICU; material: stool | host: Homo sapiens | place: USA: Saint Louis, MO | collected 2011-09-16 | reverse complement strand
CTCATGGGCACCTCTCTTTAAGTCATCTTAAATGACTCTGAGGTGTCTGTTAAACGCGTGGCGATTCATCCGCTTGAGGATGGTTGAGAACAAACTGAAGTATAACCGCCGAAAGGCTCAGCACCAGAATAGCCACATGCAGCGCAACGCTGTGCTGCTGCTTGAGCGCCTTGCTGGACGTTCACTTTAGGGGGGCGAACATCCCGAAAGAATAACTCGTTTTTACAGTCCCATCAGACTTGCTACCACCAGTTAGAACCTGTTGTTTCTATACAGCACACCCAGACAGAAGCAGAGAAGAAGCTAACAACATCAATAAACTTTTACGCATCAAGGATCATCCCTACCAAGAGTTTTTGTGTTAAGTTGTTGCGGTAAGATTGCTAACTTAAAATATAGCCTCAAAAACTTTAAGAGTTTTCTTAATGATTTCTGTCTGATTCTTGAAAGAAGGAATAATAGTTGCTGCGCGTGATAATGTTAATTGTTTCTATCTTGGCATTACCTGAAACATTAGGTTGCTCTTTTATTGTGTTCTTGTTTGTGAATAACTGGTTAAGTAAACAGGAGGCGATTGCCATCGCGCGTATTATTGCCGTCGAGATGCGTTCATCTGGTTATATAGATAGTTTCGAACTTCGTGTGAGCAGATTTGGGGCGAAGAAGTTTTTTAGTATGTTTGGGGAGTTTTACCTCAACCAATTTGATCCCGACACACGAGAGAGAAAGTATCAGGGGGATGTATCTCTGCAAGGTGTGGGTAATGTGTACTGTGAGTTCACTTATGATCACTACAAGTTTACCAAGTGCACCCTCACTGCTGGTGTGTTCTGATTGCTTTCCAAATGCTCTGGTGCGCCTTGCGTTAACCTTTCAGTCTCATGAGCGCCAGCGGCAGTACAATCACATGTTTCATACGTGCGTCCCTCTCTTAATGCCTGTTGAATACTTCGTTCGTAGTGCGTCCACTTTGGCCTGAGTGATCCCCAGGTAGGCGCGTGTGTGTTCGGTGGAGCGATGCCCTAACATTTTACTAATCACCTCTAAATCCTCATTGTTATTATGGGCAATCGTTGCCACGGTCTTACGTGCGCTGTGCATTGCGATCACTGCGTCCGGTGGAAGGAGGCCGCGCATCTTGAGCTTATCTACTGCATACTGAATCTCTGCATGGATTTTAGAACGGCTGATCGGCTTACCCTTGCTCCGGTTACTGTCATTCTGGAACACATATACATTATTCCCGCGCTCGTTATAACGAGCTTTCAACACCTCCCTTGCTGTCTCCGTGAGTTCCACTTCTACCGCTTCCTTTGTCTTGTCCTGTGTTATACGCAATACCTTGCTACCAATATTCAGTTCGTCCCAGCGCCAGGAACGCATATCCACGCCGCGAAGCTGTGTCTCTACTCCTATAAGGAAGAGATCCGCCACTGTCTGGCTCTTCTTCGCGATTTCCTCCACTACAATCTTCACCTGTTCGGCGCTCTCAAGTCCGTCTGTACGCTTTGCACCCTTACTGATTGCCATTCTCTACCTCCACAATCTGTCTTTATGGTGTAAATATTGATCAAAAACAGAAGGATAGCAAGATCATTTTGTTCGTATTTGCATAAATGTCTTATTGGTGGGGTTTAGGAAGTATTAAGTGGCATTAAACGCGATTAAAGCCGATTTAGGGGAGCGCGGTTGCGAGAAGTGCTTAACGGACTAAAACCAGGCCTCCCGATCTGGTGATTTCGTGAGTTTAAAATATCTTATTGATTTATAATGGTTTTATTTTTAACAATGATGTTTCATGGAAACTTGATTTTGTCAATATATTTATTTTTACACCCTGATTTTGCCCCAGGAATAGCCGAAAAAAGGCCAATAAATCGAGCTAAAATATAAGTGATTGTTTCTACTAAATGATGAATAGGACAGATAACCTGAATGTCCTATCGGAGTGAGATATCGCACGACAGATGATAATAATTCTCACCTGAGTTGATTGCACCAAGAAATGATTAGAATGCTAATGAATTGGTGGGATTTGACATGGAAAAAGAAGCATCGTTTCAATTTAGAAAGCTCGTTCGACAAATCCGGCACGGGTGCAAAGTGGTTTTCATGACAAACAGCGCTGTATCCTGCGTTACACAACGGTTTGGCTAAGTGGGGGCATTCTCACATTGAAAGTGAACAATCTACTTTAGCTTACATTTACACCGATTCTTTACCTGTCATTTAAGATAGGTTTTGACGTTATTAATGTAGGGGTTTGATAGGGGTAATCTAAGATTTGCCCCTGGCTGTTCTTAGGATTGTTGCATGTGCGATTCGTAGTGAGCAGGGCGACGATCTACCGTTGGGTGAAATGGCGTTTTTTGCTATCTTGGCGGTAGGTTAGTCCACTGTGACATACGGGGTAGGTCTGAGTGATATAGGGGGTAGGTCAGGCTGACCTGGGGGGTAGGTCACGGTGACACATAATAAGATTAACTATAATACTAATAATAAGATCAGTTATTAGATCAGTGCCTTTTGCGCTTGTCGCAAAGATCATTTGCTGGCGGCTCTTCGCCGTCACTCCTGGCAAGCAGCCTTACTCCGCTACCTTTCGGGCTACGTTGGCTGGCCTCGTTCCGCCCACGACGCAGCAAAGCGTTATCTATACATTCTGTATGGTGCAATGGCGTTAGCCACCGTGAAAACGGTTGCACATGATCACTTCGCCGTGGGCGAATCTCTCTGCGCTGTGCGCGGTATGTAACCATCTACTAACCATCTAACGATGCTTACCAGATGCCAACTCTACCTACCTCCTATTACCTCCCCTACATCCTTTCGTCTGTAGTGGTGCTAATTCTCGAAGGTAGAGCAGCAGGGCTAAGGCTTCACTGTTCGCTGATAGCTCCAGTTCATCCAGCCTCAATCCAATACCAACACCTACTATCCTGATAACTACCGTTATCCCTCTGTAGTTGTGCTATTGGTTTCGGTAAGTGCCAGAGGTGCGCCTAAATGCCGCCAGGCTTCACAGGAAGCCCGTAGAGCGATTTAAACAGGGTAGGGAATACAAAGGTAGCCTGAAAGCGTCAGAAGGTCGCAGAGAGCGTTACAGGAGTTTTTTGTTTGTGATCACAGGTGATCTGCTTGGGAATGAATCATATCACAAATTTACCTTGACTGATAGGATTGTTTTTTTGGTATAAAGCACGTAATGCACTTGACTTTTTCGAACTTGTTGAAATAACACTTGACAACAAGTGTGCTTTTAGTGTATTATTAAAAGTATGGTGATAATCATTATCATCTAATCCCCATCTAACAACATTCCATACGCATGAATTGCAGCCTCCACCAGGTTTTTGGTGCGGGGGCTTTTTTGCGTCTGGAGAAAACCAAACAGGAGCAAACAACATGCGTTACTTCAACGTTGACCAAATCTACGCAGATTTGATTACAGGCCGAACAACACGAACACTTGTCTACAGTTCACTTGTCCGGGCGCGTAAGAGTGAACAGCCCGATAGAGTGGAGATGTTCGAGGAAGCGATCCGACGCTTTGACGAATGGCGAGCAACGCCAAACTTCACACCAGTGGCCAGCTAACCCAGGAGGAAACCAGAATGATCGAGAAGAAAACCAAACTACCGCCGTCCACATCGTTAATGATCCCGGATGCCACATTCCAGATTCTGTACAAAGAAGCGAAGCGCCGAAAAATGAGCGTAAGCGCACTTCTTCTTGAAGAATGCCAAACTCTGGCGGTCAAATACTCGAAAGCTGGCGCGTAATAACCACGTTCCAGCATTAACAACAATCCACGAATGAGAAGCGGAGAAAACCAAATGAAGAGCATTCGTAACTTACTGAGCATACACAGGAGCAAACAACAATGGCAAAAACCCTCGCCCAGATTCAGGCAAAGCACGAGCACACATATCAAGATGAAGACGGAAAAACTGTAAAATCGCAAACCTTCAAAAAGGACTTCACCTTCTTCGAAGACATTGAATACCTTTATTCAAAAAACTGCCCCGATGGGATAAAAATCGACAGTTTTCACGTCGCTTTGTATTGCCGCTTTTTGAGTTATCAAGCGAACGGTAGTAATTGCTACGAGAGCCACGCTACGTTGGCGAGAAAACATAAAACATCATCTTCAACGGTAAAAAGACGTATTGAAGACCTAAGAAAGTTAGGACTGGTGATAACAGACGAACACCCAGATCCCAATATTTCATCGCTGCTTTATACTGCATTACCACTTACTGATGCTCATGTTATCCCACCAGATCAATTACCAGCAGCACCCATTATCGTTTCTAACGAAGTGCCAGCCCCTGATCCAGTGAAGACAGTAGAAACCCACGAAGACATACCAGCAATAACGCCTCAAAGAATCCGTACTTCAGACGCAGTGAAACACCTGTTTGAAAATTTGTCACAACGGCGAGAGGACGAGAGCTTTTATTCCTGGTCATCAAGAGTGCTTCAACGAATCGGAATAGATCATTCAATGGGAATCGAGCAACTATTTCAGGAAACACACCCGTATGAATACACCCAGATTGAACAATCAACGATACCATTTTAACGGAGACCTAATTGATACAATACATAAAACTGAACAACACAAACCAGATACAGATCAACGATAGCGGGAAGGGCGTTTACCATGCCTTGGTTTGGTTCTGGAGAGGACGTAGGACACGCATTTCCTACGGAGAGCTATCTGATAAATCCGGTGTAAGTGATAACGGGATCAGGTTCTGGCTTCGTGCGCTGCGAAACATTGGTGTGATTGATATCGATGATGAAAGCCATTATCTCTCATTCACGCTGAAACACATCGAACGAGACAATGTAGAATTTATCTACTCTAATTTCTAAAACACACAATAGGGAAACTTTTATGATAACTGCTTTATGGTGGTTCACCATATTCTATGGCGTTCACGTTATGACAAGGAGGTTTCCCTCTACGAGGAATGAATGGGAAAAAGAAAACGTAACGTAGTTACAAAATTTGAACGAAACGCACAATCATTATTACGAACATCTGATTTTCAAAATCTATCTCGCCTTTCGAAGGAATACAATTCTGTTCCTGGTGAATGGCAAACTACAATAATTGAAGAGAATAGCCCTGCAATGTCTCCTGACGAGATGGGCGCATTACAGGATATTCTCAATAGCTGCCCTGGTGCATTCTGGAAACCCAGGAAGATTAAAATATTCAATGTGGATTCTTCAAACCTCCACAAATGGCAAATTCTTAATTTCTCCTCATACGAACATTATTGCGGATGGCTTTCGGTTAATCACCTTAACAATTTAACCCGCGACTTTGACACCCTATTTGATACCAAGGAACATTATGACTCTTAACACTATGGACACCGTGAACATCGTGAACATCGTGAACACCCTAATTAACTCTTTCCACGACATTTGGCATTTACCAGCCCTGCGGCTTGTTAATAAGGCGTGGTGTGAGAGAACGCCCTCCGCGCTCCTGGAAGCGATACAATACACTGAAGAGGCAATTACCGCCCTTGAGCACTGGAACGCTGCTGTAGAGCACCTGGTGCAGATGAACGGGGATACCGTCACCGTGGATCAGGCGTGGCGCATTGCCAATGATATGGAGGAGCTTGCCCTCGCTATGGAACACATCACCGTTGAACTCGGAGAGCTTGCCATCCAGATCGCGGAAGAATGCGCATAACATAAAAGTTACGAAATGTCTTGACTTATTGTGCTATTTGTGTCATAATAGAGGTATAGGGTAAGTATTCGAATCACTCACCCTCGTATGACAATACGCACTCCCTGAGAATGCCGTTTCCCATAGCGGCACTCTCTCCCTCTGAGTGCTATTTCTGAAAGTGTTGGTTCTTTCTTCTTTGTCTTGTTTGTTCCGAAGGAATGCGCGGGATGTAATGTCTCGTTGTGTTGGTATTGCATCGCAATCACCGCGCATCTCCGACTTTTTCAGAAAGGGCATTCGCTCTTTACTCATTCATTCCGTTAGGGTGAATGTAGTCAGACTGAATAAACGCCGTCAGCGGTAGTTACGTTCAGGCTGGCAAATTCTTATTACTATTCCAGGGTGATAAGAAATTCCATTCCCACTTCTCGCCATGACAGAAGGGCTTCTGTTCTGAAGTGGGAGCAAAGCACCCCCGATCTTTTTTTAATCTCCTAAGATATAAAACGGGGGTTCTTTTTTAGAAGTCACTCTTAACCTCATTCCTCCTGAAAATGATGTTAACAATGCCTCTCTAACAAGGTATTCCTCCAGGGGCTTAACCGTCCCTTTTTAATCGTCTGTGTGTAACATTTTCGTTATTAACGGCAGACACAACGCGAAGGAAACGAAGAATGTTTCTCTTAAACAATCGCGACCGAATCCTAAAATACAAATCCGAAGTGATTCAAGTTAATCCTGAGTTAATAGCTAAAGTGGCTGAAATGGCAGGATGTACCGTTGAGGAAATAGAAAAAGCTGTAGAACAGTATTTCCCTTCTGAGGACACACCTCAGCTTAGTATGCAGGAACGGATCGCAATCAAATCCAAGGAAATCAAACAACAATGATTGTAGACCTAACCGAACTTTTCCCAATTCGTAAGAGTTTCACGGACGTAGTGAGCTACGCCACTGATTCTTTTGCAGTCGTAGAAGGTCGTGTTTTCGACCTGCCAGCGGATATTCAATGCGCCGATGTCATCGGGGCTGATGGCGCTTTATACACCTCCGGCGATAATGCCTTTGTGGTGGTAAGTGATTTCGTGAGTGCTGGCGACGGTAAAACCGTGAATGTCCTACGTGCGCCTAATGTTGGCAGCTTCGTAGCGCTCAAAGCCGACAACCTGAATGCAGCTAACCACGCCGCAGCTATTACCACGCTCGAATCCAAAGGATTCGTATGCCGTCCATTCTTCACCTCTTAATCAAGGATGATCATTAATGACTAAAATCGTAATTGGGCGTGAGATGGTCGATTTAGCGCCAATCTTCCAGGCCCTGCCGGAACGTAACTACCTTATGAATGCCCTCGACCTCTTCGACGGAGTAGGTGTTCAGAATCCGAAAGTGGTGGTGACACAGCTTCTGGATGATAACTACAGCCTGTTTAACACCCCGCAGAGCCGTTATTCATCAAACCACGACACTACCGCGCGTCAGAATGGTAAAGAATATTTGGTGGAGATTCCTTGGTTTGCAAGGGAAGACACCTTCAAACCAGTAGACGTACAAGGGAAAAGGGTACAAGGCACTGATTACGAACAAACCGTTACAGACTTGTACACCGAATACACTGGGAAACATAAAATTGCTTACCTTCGTACCCGAGAATCGTACCTGGCCCGCTGCCTCTTCAAAGGTGAAGTGTACACCCCTGCAACTGATGACCTGCTGATCTCTTATGCTGAATTGTTTGGCGTTGTGCCAATGACAGCCAGCGTGAGTGCAGCGACAGCGGCACAGGATTTTGATGCCATCTTAGACAAAGTTCAGGCTGCCGCAGGTGGATTGGCTGGTCAGATTGAACGAGTGATCGTATTCGCTAAACCTGCTGCATTCAGCCAGATTCGCTTCTCTGACAGTATGTCTAAAGCGTTCCAGTATGTAGCGCCATATGACGACCGTAACCTGTTCTACCAGCGTCACGAGCTTCTCCCTGGTGTTTCAACCTTTAGCCTACCTGGTAGCCCAGTAGATTTTGTGAAGGTCACAGACACGCTGATCCTTGCACAGATGCCAGATGATGCTGACATGGTGGCGGTTCCGGTGTTCAGCAAGGGCAGTGGCAGTACAAACCCTTATCAGAACATCTACGGCGCTGCCTCTGGCAACTTTGCGCTGATTGATGCTGCACCTGCTGAATACTACTCCTGGGGCTACCTGAGCGAGCGCGGCGATGCTTACCACGTTATGCACGAAAACAGCGCACTGCCTGTAAACCATGCGTTAGGTATGCAGGTGAAAATCACCATCACTGCTTAATGAGCAAGCGGCAGCCTGCCGCTGGAAATAATCAGGCGTTTTAATGAGGGATGCTTACTAATCCACAGCGCAATTGTGGCTCTGGTTGCATCCCTTTTTTTATTTCCCCCATAACAAGAGGAAAAATAGAGGTGGAACTCATACTCAAATCCAATCGTGGCCTACACGTCCGACTGAGTGCAGACGATGCAGAAGGGCTGCTCAAGGTGAGCCAGCTTTGCGAGCTATTAGAGATATCGTATACGGGCGTTAGAGCGCGTATTTTCCGTGGTGAAACCGTCGAAGCGGCAATTCATCACTTCTTGGATCAGAAAGGCGGTGGTGATGCTTGATATCAACGTAGCTTCCATCAAGACGACCGTTTCCTTTGTGGTCGATAAACAAAGTCTGGCGGAAGCCCGTAAAGCTGGCGATGACCTGAAAAAATACTTTGAGAAAATAGCCGATCCGAAGATTCGCTTCCAGGCTCAAAAGCAGCGCAGACAGAAAGCCCGTCAACAAGCTGACGATGCACGTTTTAATGATAAACCTCGTGATACGAAGGAAATGAAAGCCCAACGTGCGGCGGAGAAGCAGAAAGTCAGGGATGAAAAGGCTAATCTGAAAGCGAAGCAGCAGCTACAGAAGCGCCAGGAAGTAGCCGAACTTAGACTTCGCCATGCAGGGCTGCAAATCTCTGGGATTAAAGGTAAATACGAGCTTGATCCTAAGTCTCAATATGAAGCGTTACGTTTCATACGTCAGCAAACAGAGGAATTTGCCAAAGGCAATCTGACCAGTGCCCGTATGAACGCATCTATTCGTGAGCGTGTAACTCTGTTACGCAGAGAAGCCGCACAACAAGCGAAAGTGACACAGGCACAGCGTACCCAGTATGCCGCAGCAGCCACTAAGCTAAAGGCTCAGAAGGGCGGGAATGCTCCTATCGTCGGTGGTGGGGTATTAGGAAGCCTTGCGTTAACGGCTGGCTCCCTCGGAGTGGGGCAGCGAATTGTTGACAAAGGGAATGATAACCTCGAACTGGTGAGAATGAGTGAACGTGTGAAAACCAACCCAAACGCCATAAAAACGATGGTAGCCTGGGGACAGCAACACGGTGTTGATTCAGCTAATACCTCAAAAGCCGTCGATAACATGAAAGATGTGCGTGAACGCCTCGCCATGACTGTTAACGATGCTCAAATGAAGAAAGGCGAATGGAAGGGTGGGGATGGTGGCATTACGTCGATAATGAACAAATTTGGATGGAGTAAGGATCAGATTTCCAAGTTCCAAGATTCACCACTCGATTTTGTTCAAGCTACGGTGAATGAAGGGCAACGCCGTGGTATGTCACAGGCTCAGATTGGTACGTTGATCGAGAGTTTAGGTGATGACCTGATGCACTACACCGATATGTTCATGAATAACGGTGCAGAGTATAACAAGACGCTGAAAACTCTCGTTGAATCGGGGCAGACGCTGAACGACGAGCAAATCCGCCAAGTATCCGCTTACGGCGATCTGTCCGTGGCAATGGGTAATCTGATGAATGGAGTAGACAATCAGTTGTTTACAGGCTGGATGAAAGGCTTTGCCGATGGGGGCGACGATCTGGTAAGGAAAACCAAAATTATCACCGAAGCGGCGGGAATGCTTGGAGAGGGCTTAGGCAATCTCTCGAAAGAAATCACTGGGTTTGTGGGTGAGATTTCCAGTGTTGTGAGTGATATCAATAAAGGGCTGAAAGAACGTTTCCCTGTATGGTTTGCTGAAAAAGATAAACCAGCGGCCCAGGCTCTCTATGATGGTGCTGTTACAGGCTCTGCCAACAGTGCTGCCGATTGGGTGCAGGACAAGACAGGGTTTGATACCCGTAGTGTAGGTCATGCTGTTAAAGATTGGTTAGGAATAGATGATCAGCCTACAGGGACAGCGGTAGAACAATACAGTCTGAATGGTGATTCCCTGCCAGGGGGATCGCTTCGTGATTCTGCTATATCATCCCTAACCAGCACCAATAGTGCGCCATCGTACAATCTTGCACCTGTATTCAATCTCAATCTTGAGGCGTCTGTTCCGCTCACAATTGCGAGTGATTCAAGTAGGCTTGCGGATTATGTGGATTTTACGGCGAAAGCCTCACAAGCGGCGTTTACTCAGTCACTAACCTTGTCAGCCTTGAGCGGTCAAAGCAGTACAGGCGGGTGATACATCAAAGGGGCGTAAGCCCCTTTTTTGATGGTTTCAACACTACAGCAATAAATCCACGTTTTTAAAAGGGACAGATTTAAAAAGATACCCCTGTAATCCCCAAACCCCCACCTCACGCAGTATTCCCAAATGTTCTCGATTCTCAATCCCTTCGATAATAACTTTGCCGCAGTGTTTTTTAATTGATGCAATTAACTGGTTGAAGGTTGGTTTTTTCACCTGCTCATTGAAGAAAATACGATCTATTTTTACCACTTCAAAGTAACCTTCTATCAAACTAACTACATTTGCATTACCTGCCCCAAGGTCATCGAGCCATAGCCCATTTACACCCTGGCTCAGCGATTTTAATAAGGGACTTTTCAATCCCTTATCCAAACCAGGGAAATGCTCAGAAAGTTCAAGTTTGATGAATGGCATCGATTCGAAAGTTTGTCTAAGTATGTAGTCATGACGTATTAAAAAAGCCATTTTCTGATCAATGTTCAGTGTACAAAATAGATTCTTTCGTTCGAACCACGTTTGCATAGTGGCAATGTTTCCACATTGTTCGTATAGGAAAAGCCGCTTCCTATCTAAATCCCAAGATGAAATTACGAATTCAGGGTGAAGGGGGCGTCCATCTGAGGCAATGAAGCGAGTGAGAAGCTCAACGCCTAACAACCTCTCGTCAATGCTCACTATAGGATCAGCAATGAATGTAGTATCCATAAAAAATACCTTAAATTTTAATTAAAATTATATTGTAATTTTTATCACAATAAAGCAATAGTATTGCTAAAATTTATGGTACGGATGCAGGGTTTTGACTAAGTGATTGATATAAAATGACTTTTTACTTTTCGGTGGGTGTTTGCTGATTGTTATATATTAGTCTTGTGATGTATTTCTGGTTGTTTTTTTGCTCGGTTTTTTGTTTGATACTGGTTCATCTTCACCTAAATATATAAGTAATGTAATAATGTTCTATTCGATAAGTTAACGAGGGGCTTACGCCCCTTTTCTTATGGGTTGTCAATTTTTGAATAGCGTAGCAATTCGATGTACTGCTGTAGCTCAACAGGGGAGGCGGCATTCTTGCTGTATGTTTTTAAACTCTCCGTTTCTCCTCTCGAATGTCCCAGAAGAAGGGCTATGCGATCTTCTGGGACGGGGTTTAACTTATCTCGACCAACCCCGCCCCTATCCAGAGTTTGAGCAACGAGATGCCTGATCGAGTGAAACACCTTGTTTTCCTGCCCTGGAAGAATGTCGCGTTTAAGTCGTCCAAAGCGGTTTACATGCCACGAGGAGCGCTTGCCGTCCTCTCTCTTGGTCACACTTGCACGGTAGAATAAAAAACCGTTGTGCGGCTTCTGGCAGCGTTCCAGAACCATTGTTCTAATCGCACTATGAAGTGGAACCAACCGCGCCGCATTGCGTGTCTTACCCTCCGTAACCTCGAAACATAGCACCCCCTCTACTTCACAGATATTGTCTGATTTTAAACTGGCTATTTCATTAATGCGCATCCCGCTATAAGCGGCGATAGTGGTCACATCCCTTAGCTCGTCCTCTCCTAACTTGTTAAACGCGCTAATGAGCTTCGTAATATCCTCTTCCGTGAATGCCTCGTAACTCTGGCGGCTCTGCACTGTGTTGAGTTTATGCCCCCTGAACACGTTACTTTCCAGCGGTGGGGCGTCCTGGTATCGGGAAGAGGCAAGATCGAAAATGTTTGCCATTGCTGATAGATAGTTAGCCACTGTCTGGACTGCCTTTGTCTCTCTGAGATGATCAAGCCAGCCTGTAACGGTGGTACGGTTGATATCGTTAAGTTCCACATCCTTCTTTCGCAGGTAATTCAGGAATAGTTCTACGGCTTTCCTGGTCTTGCTTAATGTTCCCATTTTCAGGCGATCAGCGTTATGCATAAGGTAGATCTCTAACATCTTAATCAGAGAAGGGCATTGGTAGATAATCGGCGCTGATGCTTTCGGGGCAGCTTTCGCGTACTTAGCCACGCTCTTTAAATAGCTGATCGTGTCCTGCAAGCTGTCCGGTTTTGGCGGCTCTGCAATTTGCCTGATGTGGTGAAATTCATCGGCTATAACATCACGCTTCCTACGAGCCACACGAAGATCGGAAGTTTTCAGACTACGGACGAGAGTTTTTCTTCCACCAAATGCATTACGGAGCCATACAGGAATTGAGATCCTGACGTAATAAACTCCGTAACTATCGGAAATGATGTATTGATCCGGCTTGTATTTCATTTTCCACCCCGTTAAAGTTGAGGGGCGTTTATCATGTGCAGGGTGAATGCCAGATTATCAGCGTGCGTAAAAATCGTTAAATCAGGTAGTTGCGAAGGTCGTAGAAGAAGACCCGAACACAAGATTTATCGCGTGTTACACTCCTATTATCGCACCAGTTATTTCAATTACTTACCTTACATTCAAGTAAACCACATTCTCCTCTTGTGCCGTATTTGTGACATTGCGACCAATAATCGCATCAATTTTGCTCGCGTGCTCAGTAAGATGTCCGGCAGACAAATGTGCATATCGTTGAACCATTTCCAGCGTCTCCCATCCACCCATTTCCTTCAGCGCCAGAAGTGAAACACCAGACTGAACAAGCCAGCTTGCCCAAGTATGCCTGAGGTCATGGAAGCGGAAATTGCTAATGCCTGCCCGCCTTAACGCCCCCTTCCATGCCTTATTACTATCTGTCCGCATTTTTCTGACTGCTGCCGTTTTGGTTCCGTCGCTTCTGTACCCGGGAGTCGTGTGAACGAACACCCAGCGCTTATGCAGACCTTGCTGCTTCCTGAGTATCCCTACCGCTGTTTCGTTCAGTGGAACGCCGATGGCGTTTCCGGCTTTAGTTTCGTCAGGGTGCATCCATGCCATCCGCTTACCGGACAAGCACAGCGCCTTGTTCGCCCCAATCCCTGCGTAGGGAGTGCCATGAAGGTTGCTTGTTGTCGCAACATTCGAGGACGGTCGCACGGTCGATATCGAACTGCGCGCGGCTTACAGAACGCAGGCGCGTAAAGGGCTAAGCACAGACCCGGGCGGTGAGGCGAGCGACGGTATCGGAGCTACAGCTTTAGGTGAGAATACTCGAGCTGCAGGTGATGGGGCCTTTGCCGCAGGGAAAAACGTTCAGGCTTACGGTGGCTCGATTGCGATTGGGAGTGGTATCAATGACGGTAATCCAGCAGTCAATTCACATAAAGACTCAGTGATGCTGTTTGCAAAATCGCTTATTCCAGGTATTGCCGTTGTACCGGGTGGCGGTGGGCTGGAGGACCCATCGCGTGTAGGGGTGCACACAAAATACCCTAAAGAAATAGTGGATGTAGTGCTGGAGGGAGGGGGCCGCGCAGCCATCAGAATACCAGGGACAGGAACTGGTACGATCTTGCTGCAAGGGACAGATAACGACGGCAATGCACTTTCTATCGCGTCGCTTGAATGGACCAGTGCCAATGGCGGTAGCGCGGTTGGAACACTGAAAATCAATATGAACAATGGTGCGCCGAGCATTGAACTTTCTACTGATGGAATGGTGGCGCTGAAAAATGTGAAAACTCTCTCTGAAATATCAGGTGCCCCTGCGGGCACCATTTATAAAGAGGATAACTTCCTTAAAATTGTTGTTTAAGAGAAGTCATCGCCAAGGAAGGCGGTTAGCAATGCTTCCGCGATAACCCTGTGCCCCAGATCGGCAGGATGGTTAGCGCCATTACCAGTAATCGCGTAGATGTTTTTGCGCTGAAGCATCTGAATCCAGACGTTTGTTATATCGACAAATGTCACATGATTATATTTGAGAGATAACTTTTTCAACTCTTCGCTGTATCGAGGGAAATATTCCTTTTTAGGAAGTACCCACTCAGGATTCGGAAGGGTAGAAGAAAGCAGTACGATTCGTGCATTGTTATTTTTGCTTTTAATATTTTTTATCAAAGCATCGATGCTGAAATAGTATTCTTTAGGCGGCAAATCATTTGAGTCGTTCATGCCGAAAGAGATAATATAAACATCGGAATCAAACTTTGTCAGTCTTCCGTCTGTGCTGTAGTAGGCGTTATTAGAGGTCCACCCCGGCACCGATGGGTTGTAGTAATGATATCTTCCGCCCTTCAACATAGACATGTAAGCAGATACCAGACCAACGTAAGGAGGTTGATGCGGTTCTGAGTAGATGTCGCTGGCATTCGCACCGAAAGTAATGCTGTCCCCGTAATACGTCACCTTCATTTCTTGCAGACTTCTAACGTAATTACGTAAGTCTGTAACCCCACCACTCATCTTCAGGTAAAGACGATCGGCCTTTTTGTAAGATGCCGAAATCTGATATTTCTGGTATTCAGTCGTAACGTTGATATTGAAATTTTTATCTTCTTTTAATGGCTTGTTAAAGCCTGATTTAGCTACCGGGATAGCAGAGCCTTTAGGGATTGTTATCTTGCCGCCTGATACCCTGAAATCTGTGCCGTTATGATAGAGTTCGCCGGTTGTCTGGTTGAACATCATGACCGGGCCGGAAGGCCTGAATAGCAGTCTTTCGCTTTTAAAATCTTCAGATGCGTAAATAGTATCCGAATAAACGAATTCCCCACCGAAGAAAGAAGGGTGAATATTAAACTTATTCACAATGTTGTTGCTACACGTCACATCCTTGCATGTTGTGTAATCATCAGGCGCAGCGGGTATTTCTGCTGCGGCACAAAATGACACTGACAACAATGAAGCAATGATTAATTTATTCATTTAGCTTTTCCGTATGCTTTTTTCTTTATCCAGCCATTAACAGGCTTTTCAATAAATTTGTAGCAGGCAAGGGCGATAACCTGACAGTAGATGTAATAGACGATTACATAAGGCACGATGCTAACAGTCTTATCGAGGCCAAACTGTGTCCAGATAAACAGAAATACCGGTGCTGAGATACCGTGAGACAGGTACAGGCTGTACGAGGAATCGCCAAGCAGCAGGAAGGTGCGGTTATGAGGAATGACTCCCTCAAGGCTCAGAGCCGACCAGACAATCACGAACGCCGGGATGCCCCATGTGAGCAGCCGAGAATAATCGTTATAAGCGAAAACACCCGAGTTAGCGAACGCAAAAAGCGGAAAGAAAGAAGCGATACCCACCCACGCCAGCCACTTCGGCAGTACGCATCCTGCGGAATACATACGGTACAGATACATGCCAAGGATAAATTCGATAAACATCTGGCTGGATAGCGTTACCAGAACCTTACTTTCGCCATGAGCCAGAGCATTGCCAGCACCGAAAACTACAAGAGCGCAGACTGAATAAAACTCGAGTGAGTTGGCTTTTTTAATGCCAATCGCAAGCAAGCCGGCGAGTAAGAAATAGAACAAGAATTCAAACTGTAAAGTCCAGCCGATGCCAAGAATAGGGGGCTTGTCGAAGTTCATGAACGTCATTGTTTTGACGAACCACATCATGTCCAGTCTCGAGCCGTTAAAGATATAAGCAAAGTCTGCGGTTGGTTGAGAAATGACGCCGGAGTCAACAAACCATGATATGCATATGACCACCAGCGTTGCTACAAGGTACAAAGGCCATATGCGAGTGATGCGGCGTTTAATGAACCCCACCGGCGTTAACTTCGGCATCATGCCATCATTATAGAGCCCGCCGTAAATGATGTACGGCATGATAAATCCGCTGATGATGAAGAATATATCCACACCGACACCACCCAGGTTTGTTATCTGAGGCGTGATGCCGTAAACAGCTAAGTTGGCATGTGCATATATCACGAGGAAAGCAGCAAGAAACCGCAAATACTGAATGTTGGCAATCATGAATAAGATCTAATTATTAAGAAGGGGAAAAGTATACCAACGAACCCGTAGCAGTTCATTACCTTTCATATGGTCAGGATTCCGACCGTAGCCTAACCATACTCTTGCGGGACTACATAAATTTCCCTCCGGGGTAAGGTTTGGGGATGAATCCGCAAAACAACTGGCTGTCCTGGATCGGCAATGGGTTAACCACCCTTGCAGCTTATCTCGGCATTACCACTCTTGATTTAACATATCTCGTGCTTGCAGTTCTCGGTTTCCTGCTCTCGTTTCTTGGCTGGCTTGACCGCCGGGCAAAGATTAAAGCTGATCGCCACACATCCGCAGAACGTCTGGCATTAGACCGCCAGCGAACAAGAGCGGTTATCGAGTTCCTGAGCAAGTCGGATTCACACAACCTCGAACAGGCCGACGAAGTTGTCGCTAAAGTCCAGCGGGTGATGACTGAAACGGAGATTCAATCATGAATAGCCGGGCGAAACTAAGTGCCGCCGTTCTGGGGCTGGTACTCGCTGGTGCACCAGCATCGGTCATTCTCGATCAGTTCCTGAATGAGAAGGAGGGAAACAGTCTCACCGCGTACAAAGATGGCAGTGGCATCTGGACGATCTGCCGTGGCGCCACAATGGTTGATGGCAAGCCGGTGATGCCGGGTATGAAACTGACGCAGGCGAAATGCGACCAGGTAAACGCCATCGAACGTAATAAGGCGCTGGCATGGGTAGACCGCAACATCAAGGTACCGCTGACAGAGCCGCAGAAAGCCGGGATTGCATCCTTCTGTCCGTACAACATCGGACCCGGCAAATGCTTCCCGTCAACGTTCTATAAGCGAATGAATGCCGGTGACCGAAAAGGTGCATGTGAGGCGATCCGCTGGTGGGTCAAAGACGGGGGCCGTGACTGTAGACTGACCAAAGGCCAGAAGAATGGCTGCTATGGTCAGGTTGAGCGCCGGGATCAGGAAAGCGCGTTAGCGTGCTGGGGGATAGACCAGTGACGATAAAAGCAAAGCTGTTAGCACTGGCCGTTCTGCTGGCGTTTTTTGTCGGTACCTTTTATGTAGGTTACCTCAAAGGGTGGTATGCGCACAGCGAGCACGTTAACAGCCAGGCAAAAGCGAAGCAGAAGAAAGCTGAGAAAGCCGTCGCCATCGGCGAGCAGAAAGCGGCAGCGGCCAGTGCAGAGGGTAAAGTGATTTACCGGACCATTTACCGAGACGTGGTGAAATATGTTAACGACCCGAATCATGTTAAGTGCGATTTTGACGATCACGCTGTGCAGCTGCGTCAGCGAGCCCTCGACGCGGCCAACTCCATCAGCGGATTTGATGCAGGAGCCGTGCAAGGGAGCGAGTAAAGCTGGAACAGACAGCGACGAAGATTTGCAAGCAGACATCGAAACAGCGGAATGCCTGCGCCAGTTACGGCTGGATAAGTATCGTTGGCAAGCTTGGTACAGGGCTACGGAATAGCGTGTTTTGTTCCTCAATCGGGAGCGAAATCAAAACGGGTATCTATCTCATTTTTAAAAACAAAACACAGTAAATACATGTAGTTATTTGCTGTGTTTTAATCCTATTATCGGCACCATCTAAGAAAATCAATCACTTAGCGTGAAAAACCTAAAGGATTGTATCTTTCATTATCATCCTTGATAACACTTGGTAAACGCCTTTGCGTTGTATCGGCTCAAGTATTGTACAACGTACTGGCGGGTAGTTACCAGGCTCAAGCCCGAACAGCATTAGAAATTATGCCATCCCTTGAAGCTAAAAGAGTTGCCGGACTCTCTAAACACATCACTTGAACCCTTAGCGATACGTTCCGCGCTTCGTGCGGCGCTCAATGATGCTACACGTCGAGATGACGTTGCAGAGAATAAACAGGCGTAATGTTGGGAAGACTAACCGGATCGGGAAAGAATCCGGCTCTGCCACGGTTTCGATCACCGGAGTATAACGATCACCTGATAAGAGAACGTGCTAAGGCTTTATCCTCCCTGCGAAGGGATTACACCCTGCGGAAGCGCTATGCGCCGCCTTTTCTTATGTGCCCAACACGGCACGTAATGGTCATCTATTATCTGCACCATTGTAACTTTCGTTGTACTGTCTCTCTGCTGTACGTTGAACGCTGGCAGATTCAGCGGAGGGGATACCATGTCAAAAGCCACGAATACAGCAGCCACTAAGCGCAACAACCGTAAGACTCACGCCCGTAAATTCCTGGCAACACCAGAGGGGAAAGCCTGGCTTGCTAAGAAGCAGGAAGAGCGAGAGGAAATCAAGCTGGCGCGAGCGGCTAACAACATGTTTTAGAGGTGACTGTATGTAAACCAGCCGTTATGATTGCAATACATTCAGAGTCAAAAGGATTGAGACGTGGATACAGTCGAGGAACTCAACGGAACATACTTCTATGCGGGGCGTTCAAATCTCACCGCATCCGAGCTATTTTTCATGGTCTTCTGTGAAAATGTTGTCGATCAACTTGGTTTAGGTCTTGTTGATTTCGGTGCTGTAGTTGCCATTGTATCTGGGCGTAATACTCTCCCTACAAGGGCAAAACCAAACGGCGCTGAAAAGGGAACATCCTATGCGTCTAAAGCCTCACGAAAAGTGTTCAAAAAAGCGCAGTTCCCTTTCGGTATCAAACTACCTTCCGTTATTGGTGGTTATCCACCTTCTACAATCAGAATCAGGGCGGTAGCTAACATTGGAACCTTTACGGGCAGGGCTATTCCTGTCGTGGGGTGGGTTATCTTAGTTTCTGATATCTCTCAAATCACCTATCGCACTATCCGAGACTACAACGCTATAGCGCGGGGTAACGATAAGTTATGGTAAACAATGTTGAGCAGCGCGTTTATGAGTTTGTACGGCCTTACGCTGGCACGTACCTATTCAAGTTCAAGAAAGTAGAGCTAACACCTGAAACGGATCTTGATACTGATTTGAGTCTTGATGAGCTTGAAGCTGGTGAGTTAATGGATAAGTTTTTCGATGCGTTCAAGGTTGAACGGGGAAAATTTAAAATAGAAACTTACTATCCTGACCAGCCTGTTTCATGGAATCCATTTAAGAAAACAGATCCTGTTCCTGTACCAGATTTCAATGTTGGTATGCTGATCGAATCAGCTAAAGCCGGAAGATGGTTGTACGAATAAGGGGCGCACCGCCCTAAGTAAATGATGACTTATTTAGCCGTAATAAAATTAAGAATTCTTTATATTGATTAAAAGGAGATTAAGAAATGATTGAGTTGGCATCAGAGGTTGTTAACTTCATTGTAAATAATATTGGATTGATTTTTTCCTTAGTTGCATTAGTGTTATCTTTCTTGAGCTATAGGAACAGTAAATTAGTAAAAAAGAAGAACGACAAAGATGCTCTTTATAAATTTAAGACGGAAGCCTTACTCAAGGCGCGGGAATTTGAAATTGCTTTTCAAGATTCATATGATAAGATAGATGGCTTTATAAAAGAATTGCAAGGAAATAACAGCCTCTTTGCAGAGCCAAAGAATGTAATTTTGAATGAGTTGATTTCACAGCGTGACACATTCTATAAACAGTGTGTGCTTGACGCCAAAGCAACTTGTCTAAAATTAATAGATAACTTTGATACATTAAGTGAAGACGAATTTGCGGAATATCATAAGGTTTTTAACTCTGAATTGGAGAGATTAAAAGCAAATAATAAAAGATTAGATTCAAAATTTACGTATTTAATCCAGAGTATTGCAGTAAAATAAATACACTTCACGAAGTATTATTCAATTTGGTATGAATTATACCATCGCAATTACCAACATTGGGAACTATTGATATTAATATGAAATGCCTTAAGCGCGTATCCCTCTCTTAATGCCGGTTGAATACTTCATTCGTAGCGCGTCTACTTTAGCCTGTGTGATCCCCAGGTAGGCGCGTGTGTGTTCCGTTGAGCGATGCCCCAACATCTTACTAATCACCTCTAAATCCTCATTGTTATTATGGGCAATCGTTGCAACGGTTTTTCTGGCACTGTGCATACTGATCACTGCGTCCTGTGGTAACAACTTCCGCATCTTGAGCTTGTCCACTGCATATTGAATCTCTGCATGGATTTTAGAACGGCTGATCGGCTTACCCTTGCTCCGGTTGCTGTCATTCTGGAACACATACACATTATTCCCGCGCTCATAAATTTAATGAAATGGATAAGTAAGCATTTCAAAATGGATGCTAAATTTGCAGATGTTGTAGATGTCTATGTCAAGCATGTTTATGATTTGACCGTGTACGATATTAAAAACAAAAAGAAAGATATTATTTATTCAGATTTAAATCCCAACTAAACGCAGCCCCGAAATGCTAATTTTGGGGCTGCGTTAGTATTTAAATCAGCGTGTCGGCGTCTGTACCTTCGCTGATATCGTCGAAGTCGTCGGGCGCAGCAACACCGCCGCCAGCGAACGCGTCACCGTTGCGCAGGAACTGTACGCCACCCAGCGATGCGTTAATGCGTTTGCCGAAGTTGTTGTCCTGCGCCCAGATGTCGATCACCGCATTGACGTAGCAACCGGCGTAAGGACGCCCATCAGCTTGGATTAGCGGAGAACGGTTTCGATCGATGACTGCTGGGCGCGCTTTGTTGGCAGCATTCAGGAAGATATTGCCCGGAAAGCCTTCGTATTCGGCTTTTTCATCACCGTCATGCAGGCATAGGTTGAGCTTTTTTCCAGCTGGCTGTAAATGGTTTCCCACTTCTCATCCCATTTTTCCTTCGCCAACAAGGTTAATGGCGGTTCTATTCTTCTTCTATTATTCTTCTCTTTAGGTAGACTTGGTCGCTGATTCATAGTTTCGGCTCCAACCGGACCATGACTGCGAGATACACCAGACTTTCAGGGGGGCCGGAAATACTTCTCCTGCAATCTCTTCCAGTTACCCAGTGAGTGCACTCTATCCCACTATCCTGCCACTGGCACCAGAAGCATTGATAACGGGAATCCCGCTATCAAGCAGAGCCTCGACGGCGGCATCGGAATACGCTGTGGAGCGGCTGTTGTGCGAATTATCAAACCAACGTCGATAGCGCCAAGCTCTCTCAGCAGCTTCCCAGGCTTGTTATGACCGCCAGCACTATTACTGCTAAAGCGGTGATGAATACAGCATTCCTGAGTAACGTTTCCAGTGGGTAGCGGTGAATCATACCTCTGTTGGTCATGCTCACCGCCATCTATCTTCAACCATCAAACTGTAACGCTGCGGATTAACGCCGAAGCTCGTGGTGTATATAAACGGGGAACCTGTGATAAAGGCGTAGGCTGCAACGTAGTAGAACGTCAGACACAAAGTAAATCGCATGTATCTGGCGTTGGTGAGCAAGGCATAGTAGTTGTGAAAGGCTCTGGTTACGGAGGCTTGCGAGCGTTTTTCAGCAGGTAATGTTTCGGATAACCAGAATAAAGACATCAGCATTAATGTTCCGATAATCGCCAGCAGCCAGAAAATGGCATACCACGAGGTGACTTTAATCATCTGCCCGCCGATCAGGGGCCCGGCAATCGGCGCGATGGCCATGATGATCATCAGAGTCGAAAGCATTTGTGCTGCACGAGTGCGGCTAAACAGGTCACGGATCATTGCTCGTGCCAGCATCGGTCCGGTACAGGCACCTAACGCCTGAAAAACACGCCAGAAGACTATTTGCACGATATCTGTTGATAACGCGCAGCCCACCGAGCCGATGATGAACAGACCTAAACCGATAAATAGCGGTAGACGGCGTCCATGACGATCGCTAATCGGTCCCCAAATCAGTTGTGCAATGTAAAAGCCGATAAGGAACCCTGTGATTGTCAGCTCTGCATCACCCTGTAAATCTTTGGCCATGACCGGCATAGCCGGAAGATAGATGTCGGTTGATAAAGAGGTTACAGCCATCAGGGCGCTGAGAATGAGTAGAAACGATAGACCGGTTTTTTTAGCTGTAGCCGACTGTGTTTGTGCCTGTTGATTAAGCATGGTGATCCGTTGTACATGAAGAGATAGGGGTATGTTAACGGGTTTGTGTTCGCTGATAATCACAGGGGGAGGATAGGGACTATGAGTGATATTCATTAATCGAAAAGATTATTGCAGGTTTTTTGGGGCCAGCGATAAGCAGTATTCTTATAGTGTTACCTCTTCCTGCATGTCGCTAAAATCACCAGTACAACATGTCAGGCAATAACGTTCAGATGACCGCTACCGTCGAAAGCAATACTGACAGAACTGTTCATGTTGTGACATATGATGATCCTAATGGTGATGTCCTGATTAATAAACATATGGAATATGTATTGTGTAGGTGATGCTTCAGATTAAAATAAAGGCTAAGCCCCGTATCTCCAGTCAGAAATACCGGGCTTGTTGTTACCTGGCAATTAGCGCGAACACGCCCCAGCCAAAGTATTCCCGCGCGTAAGTTACGTGGCGTTTCGGCGAGAGTGATAGCTCGGCCCTGACTTCGGCGGCGAAGCCGTCGTCAGGATTCGCTTCCAGCCAGCGGCGCATGGTCAGCCATTTCGCGGCTTCATACCGGTCCCAGCCTTCCTGGTCTGCCAGTACCATTTCCACCACGTCGTAGCCGAGTTCATCGAACGCGTTGACAAGCCCTGGCAGCGTCAGGAAATCGGTCGTCGAGCTGACGCCGCAGGCCTGGGCAATCTCTTCCGTCGCAGGTAGCTGACGCCAGTAGGGTTCGCCGATAAGCATGATCCCGCCCGGTTTCAGGCTTTGTGCCAGCAGCTCGACGGTCCCGGCAAACCCACCGGCTATCCATGTCGCACCGACACAGGCAGCCACATCGCATTTCTCTTCTGTAACGTATCCGGCGGCGTCGTTATGTATGAACTGAACCCGGTTGCTGACGCCGAGCTCTTCGGCGCGGCGTCTGGCCTGCTCGCTGAACAACTGGCTCAAATCGATACCGACACCGGTAATGGCGTGATCCCTGGCCCAGGTGCAGAGCATCTCGCCCGAGCCACTGCCGAGGTCAAGAATGTGGGTCTCCGGCTTCATGCGCAGCACGCGACCCAGCGTGGCGTACTTCTCTTCGGTGAACGGGTTATGAATGCGGTGCTCACTTTCGCTGATGGTAAAAATACGTGGGATATCCAATGTGGAATTCCTTTTATTGCGTTGAGTATTAAGAGGGCGTTTCTCTGAGGTATTTGCTTTTTCAGCCAGCAGAGCAAACAGCTTTCCTTCAAATGTCTCGCTGACTGGCCAGTCGTTGCTTTCAGGAGGAGGAAGCAGAGTAAAACCGACATTACCGAGCAGGCTGACGTACTCATCATCGCGCCAGGCCGTCATCTGGCTGCCGAAACGGGTGGTTTGACCGTTTGTTTCTATGGCCCAGAACTGCGTTGAGCTGGTCTGTGCTTCTTCATCCCAGCCATGTTCCGTCAGCAGCAGGTGAGGGACGCCCAGAAACAGCCCGTCGGGACAGCGTTGCCAGCTCGGTTCAGCCATTCCCTGACGCTTAACTTCGTCGAAAGTATGTACTTCAGTGAGCAGCCTGCCACCCGGCTCCAGCCACAGCGCGCAGCGGCTGACGAGTGAGCGCGCATCCGCCGTGCTAAACACATTCAGTTCCCCGAATGTCATCATGATGAAATTGAACGATTTATCCGGCCAGTATGCGCGGACATCCTGCTGAACATAATCGATATTCAATCCGGTGTTCTGCGCCTGCTGACGGGCCCAGCTCACGGATGCCGGTGAGAAATCCACGCCGGTGCAGTGAAATCCACGTTCCGCTAAGCGGTGGGTATAAAAGCCGGGGCCGCAGCCGAGATCGAGGATATGTGCGCCAGGTGGTAACTGGCTGGCGATCCATTCGACCTGCTGCTCAATAACCTCCTGCCTGCGGCTGGCCCAGTCGTGCTCCTGCGACAAATGGTTCGCCAGCATGCGCTGGCTGAAGGCCGGTTCGTCCCAGGGAATTTTACTTTCCTCCGCTGACAGCTGGATGTGCCGGGACGCGGAAATAAGGGTGCTGATATCCATCATCCTCTCCTTAACGGTTATCAAGCTGCGCGCGAACGTTATTCAGCCCGGTAGTGTTAATGCGGTAGGGCTGACCGTTAACGGATTTGATCAGCTTTTTGGTTTTGAGCTTTTTGAAAACGGCGAGCGTGCAGTCAGCCAGCAGTAGCCCTTCGCGGCTATAGCATTCAACGGCGGTGACGCGGCCAGACGCATCGCGGACGTGCACAATACGGCCACCTTTGGCGAGAACGTGTAAGGTACGTTGTTCCTGACGGGATAAATTCATACTGGAAAACCTGTTTAATCATCATGTGCAAAACGTGCAAACACACAGCGGTGTCCGCATTCGATTTCGGCGCATTGATAATCAGTCCGGCCTGGAAAGGTCGGTAAGCTGATTATCGGATGATTACATTCTCCAGCATCAAAGCCTCGGGTTGAGTTGAAAGGTATTTACGGGGTGAATGATAACACCTGATTTTTATAAGTGAATACCCAGGGGTGAAAAACGTGATCACGGTTGGCATCGGGCTGAGGAGAGGGAATCATTCCAGGCCGCTCTTAATTTTGCTGTCGACCTGAGGCTGTGGTTTGCTGAAAAGATATCCCTGCACAAGCTCACAACCCAGAGCCTGAAGCCGCTCAAGCTGCTCTTCGGTCTCAACGCCCTCGGCTATAACGCCCATATTAAGGCTCTTAGCCATACCGGTAATAAGCTTCACAATATTAAGCGCATCTTCTTGTGTAGATATCGGATTGACAAAAGATTTATCGATCTTGATTTTATCAAAATTCAGTTCGCTTAGTCTGGAGAGCGACGAATAACCCGTGCCAAAATCATCAATGGAAATTCTTACGCCCAGTGCGCGGAGTTTTTTCAGAATCGCAATGGGGTTATTTCTGTCACTAAAGAGGGATGACTCCGTGACCTCTAACTCAAGACGGTTAGCCGGGAGCCCGGTCTCAGCCAGAACGGTCTGCACCGTATTAATAAATGATTTGCTGCCTAATTGAACAGGCGAGACGTTTACGGAGATCCTGGCCGGAACAGCCCAGGAGACCGCTTCCCTACAGGCCAGTTTAAGTACGGTTTTACCTATCTCGTTGATCATGCCTGTTTTTTCTGCGGCGAAAATAAAGCTATCAGGGGAAAGCATTCCCTTGACGGGGTGCATCCAGCGAATAAGCGCTTCATAGCCGTAAATTTCCTTGCTGACGGAATTCACAATAGGCTGGTAATAAACAATAAACTCATTGTTTTCAATCGCCCTTGCCATATCATTTTCAAGCGTTCTGCTCTCCTGCAACTTCTGAAGCATTCGCTGACGGAAAACTTTAATCTGCTGTGAGCCTGCCTTTTTGGCTTCATAGAGCGCCAGATCGGCGAACTTATAAAGATAATCAGCACGTCGTTCATTATCTGATAAAACAATACCCACGCAGGTGTCAATTTTTATGAGCTGGTTATTAATCGTATAGGGTTTACTGATATTCTCGCTGATCTCTCTAGCGCGCAAAACGGCTTCGCTTTCGTTTAACCCACTGGCTAAAAAAGCAAACTCGTCTCCGCCTAAACGGTAAAATCTGTCTGAAATATTGCTCATGGCGGTCAATCGCCTGGATACCTGACGTAACAGTAAATCGCCAGCATCATGACCATAGGTATCGTTGACCTCTTTGAATCGGTCTAAATCAAATAACATTACCGTAACGGGAACATGATTTTCTTCGGCCTCAAGATTGAGTTTGCTGAGCTCATCCCAGAAGTACAGACGGTTTTTCATGCCAGTGAGGGAATCATGGTAAACGTCATACTCTAGTTTTGAATTCTGAATCTGTAGGGTCTCCTTGGATAACTGGAGTTCTTCTGCAAGACTTTCAACCTGCCTGTGCGCTTTAAGGATGTTTTTATTTTGATAGATCGTTAAAAAACCCAGGATAATACTCAGAATGATCAGCAGTAAAGAGAGGGCTGAGTAAATATAATACAGGATCTGTATTTTATGGTTGCTACTGTTAATTGTGCTAATGTCTTTCGTTAACGCGCTTGATGAAAGCTGACTGAGTGGAGCATCCAGCAAATGCATGGTATGAAGGTATGTTTTTACATCCGAATGGCTCATTTTTTCGAGGTTAGCATCCAGATACGTAAGGATTTTATCAAGGCTTAACGCGAGGTCATGATGTGCCTGAACGTTTTTAATGTAATGCCCTAAATCCCCCTCCTTAAACAGATCATTCTGGCTTAGCATAATTTCCAGCCGCATCCGGACCTGGTCTATCGTAACGTCATCGGAATCGGTTGCGTACAGACCAAGCCATGATTCAAAGCGGTAATATTCGGATACCAGTTGGGTGACAGACCATGACTCCGTGTAATGAGTCAGTTTTTGGAGCTCCTGCTGTCGATCGTAAACAAGAAAAGCAATATATCCAGTCGTGATAAAAAGAGAAAAAATGATACCAACCAGTATCCTGTTCATTATGTTCTCCTGAACTGCTATTCAATCTTCATTTTGCTGACCTGCCATGCCGATCGCGAATAATATATCTGATTATTTAATTCAGGAAGACTGTCGTAGGGATATACAATGAATGCCGGCCCTTTATCTCGGATGCGCATATATTCACCATTAACCTTCAAAGCGAGTATGGCATTATATTTTTTAAAGTCGCTGAGCGGGATGGCTGTCGCGTAATCATTAAGCGCTATAACATTGACCACGTTACCCTTTGCGCCAATATAATCCATGAGTTTGCTCATTGGAACACCCTCAAACTTTGTGCGGCCATTATACCAGGGGGATGATGTCTGGAAGCTCACCATACCGAGTTTTTCAAGGCTGGCGATATCAAACACGGCTTTTCCACTTTCATTCGTGTTCTCGATATTACCGTAAATCGTTAAAATGGGTTTACCAGCAGGTTTTGGCAACTCACCAGCCAGGGTGACGCTTTGCACTAAAAAGCAGCACAGCATTAGGATTAATCGCATTTCAGCCTCCACGTTTTAACATAAGTATAAGAATTATAATTTAGTTATCCTACTAGTTTATATATTTTATCTCTCCCCACGTTTATCCATCATAATCAGGATGTAAAAACGCCGTCAGTCGGCAGCCACCCGAGCGATGCTTAACCTTCTTACCGCAGACGCATGACAAGGAACCGTCCATCATGAAAAAAGATAGCTATGCCTTTTTAATTCCACTCATCGTTGGCGGGTTAGCGTTGATATTTGGCTTTGTTGTCTGGTCAATCGAGATTTATCGCGTGACATTTCTTACGGCCCTGGGGGAACAGTATCTTGCGGCTGTCACATTGCTGCTGCCGCTGGTGGCGATAGTGATGTTCGCCGCGAAGAGGGCGTTTAAAGACAAAACCCTTGTTGACGTTGTCAAACTTTACCTCGGCCTCATTATCTTCAGCCTGCCGGTTGCCATTTTCGTCATCTTTACCGCGGCCTGGCTACTGAACGGAGAATACTCTGCCTGGAGCCAACCTTACCGGTATGAATCCGGCAGCAGAAATAGCTGTTCGGGGGCGGAAGTCTATGAGCCGGAACTCAAGAGAGAGATCCGCATCTGTTATCCTCAGGGATATTATTTAATCGATGGCACCCTGTACGTGGAAAAGCGGAGTAATTCGCTGGGTATGGTGGTGCTTTGGGCGATCGCGCGATCCTGAACCTCAGGCTCGAATAACCCCTTTAGCCCGCCTCCAGCATCCCAAAGCTGACAATCCGCGAGCGGCCCAGCTCTTTCGCCCGGTACAACGCGACGTCCGCCGCGCGCAGCAGATTATCGCTCTGCGCGTGCTGCGGATAGCTGGCGATCCCGATCGACACATCCACCGGGCCAATCTCCGAAAGCCCGTAGCGCAGCGAAAGCGCATGCACGCCGTTGTAGATCTCCGTTGCAGCGGCGTGCGCTGCTTCCTCGTCTGCACCGGTAAGAAGCACCAAAAACTCTTCACCCCCATAGCGGAAGGCCAGCCCGCTATCGTGTACCGCCCGTTGAATAATGGCTGCCACGCTTTTGATCACCAGATCGCCAGCCTCATGACCAAAGCGGTCATTAATGCTCTTGAAGTGATCGATATCGATCATCAGGCAGCTTACCGGCTCCTCGTTACGCACGGCCTGCTTCATTTGAGTACGTAACGTATCTTCCAGATGGTGGCGGTTACGCAGCCCCGTCAAGGGATCGAACAGGGCTTTTTCCAGCAGCGCATCGCGCAGCCGCTGGTTGGCCAGCGCCAGTCCCAGCGCCTCGGCCATCAGTTCCAGATAGGCGCGGGACGGCGCGGTTTCAGGCGTGATGTTCTGGAATGAGAGCAATCCAATCGCCTCGCCCTGAGCAATCAGGGGAACGCACAGCGATTGCTGCGCCTGTGATTCGGGCAGATGATAACAGCCGATATCCGGCTCGCCGTTCACTGGCGGATGGCTTTGACCACGCCGGACGGCCCAGCATTCGTCAGGATGGAACGGCTTTTTATCCCCTTCTGGCGATAGCCATTCGGCCGTACAGCGCATCTGCCACGGCTCGCGTTCCAGAATATACAGACGCCCTGAAACCCCCGGCGCAATATTGGGTGCAAACAGCTCCGCCACATTCATCACGTCGGCAAAGTTTTCACAGCCCTGCAACCGCTGGGTCATTCGCGCCAGCAGTTCGCGGATGGCCCAGTCAGCATCGCGCTCTTTTTCCAGCCGCTGCCTTGCCAGCCCGTTCTCACGGAAGATGCGGATGGCCTGCGCCATATCACCGATTTCATCAACCTGGGTAAAGTTCGGCGTTTCGACGGCGTAATCCTGCGATGCAAGACGATGAACTACGTCACTCAGACGCACCACCGGACGGAGTACGCGGCGCTTGAGGATGAAAACCATCACAAACAGGAAGAGCAGGGCGGTCAGGCCGACCATCACCTCAGAGGCCGTTCGAAGCGTTTTGGACGTTTTGGTTGCGGCCTGCACGTCGGCAATAATGCGCTTGTCCAGCAGCATGCGAAAGCGTTCGATAGTGTTGTGTGCCCGTTCGAGTTCCAGCTCATAGCTCTTACCAAACAGCAGCGAAACGGCCTGCTGTTCCTCGCCACGGGCGATGCCGTCAATGGCTGCCTGCTGTTCATCCTGGAGATCGTCTACAATTTTCAGTCCGTCGTACAGCAGCGCCAGCTCTTCGCCCGATGCCCCCGTATTTTTGAGCTGTCGCAGCGTGTGTTCGATATTCTTCAGCTCGGCTTCTTTCGCCTGATATTTCTCAAGCACCTCGGGCTCTTTTTGGATGACGTAAAGCCGCGCCAGATCGGAGAGCATCCAGGTGTCTGTCTCGATCTCCTCCGTCAGCTGATCGAAGACCTGGCGTTGTTTAACGGCTTCACGTTCGATGTTATCGGCGTGGGAAGCCATCAGCATGACGATGCCGGAGGCAATGGTCAGGCACACCGTGACACCATAAGCCCAGTTCGTGATCGTGGCGATTCGCACCTGTTGGATCCTTCTACGACAAATGTGGAAGAGCGTTCATTTCAGATTATAGAAAACCTCTGATTTATCGCGAAAAAAAAGGCGGCACAGGGCCGCCTCACAGAACGCGTTTCTTTATAGATCCGGAGAATTTCTCCCCTCTTCGATAAAGTCTGCGTCCAGCTCCTCGGCGTTGCCTGCGTGGTCGCGGCCGGAGAAGAGGTTCCAGCAGGCGATAAACAGAGCGGCAATCAGCGGCCCAATCACAAAGCCGTTAATGCCATACAGCTCCATACCGCCGAGCGTGGTGATCAGTATCAGGTAGTCCGGCATTTTGGTGTCTTTGCCCACCAGCAGCGGACGCAACAGGTTGTCCACCAGCCCGACGATAATGACGAAGAAGCCCACAATGAACAGACCCTGCCACAGCTGGTGAGTGGCAAACAGGAAGATGGCGGCGGGAACCCAGACGATGGCCGACCCAACGGCAGGCACCAGGGAGAGAAATGCCATCAGTGCGCCCCACAATACGCTGCCGTCAATACCGACAATAGCAAAGGCGATACCACCGAGCGTGCCCTGAACCACCGCCACGACCGCCGTGCCTTTTACCGTGGCGCGCGACACGCCGACAAACTTAGCGAACAGGTGCTGTTTGACGAAGTCAGACAGCGGCAGCGAGTCGAGGATCTGGCGCACCAGATACGGCCCGTCTTTCAGCAAGAAAAACAGCAGATACAGCATAATGCCAAAGCTGATGGCAAAGCCGAACGTCCCTTTCCCAATCAGGAACGCGCTGCCCGCCAGATACTGCCCGCCCTGTAACGCGACATCGGAGAGTTTTTTCTGGATCTGCGCGGCGTTGGTCAGGTTGTGATCCGCCAGGAAGCCGCTGGCCCAGTCCGGCAGGCGGTTGAAGATACCGGCGATCACTTCCGGGAACTGCGTGTTGTTCTGTTGCAGCCTGGTGTAAACCATGTTCAGTTCCACCGCGAGCGAGGAAAGGATCACCATCAACGGAATAAACACGATCAGGCAGATAATGCCGAGTGTGAGGAGTGAAGCCAGCCCGTTGCGATCGCCCAGCGCGGTACGCAGTTTGTTTTTCACCGGGTTGAAAATGATGGTCAGGATCGCGGCCCACAGAATCGCCGAGAAATAGGGTGACAGCACGTCAAAGAAAGCCCAGGTTACAAGGGCCAGGATGAGAATAAAGAAACCTTTGGTCAGTCCGTTAAATCGCATAGTGAGTCCTGGTGAAGAAGAAACTGTGTCGACTATAGAACTGATTTAAGGATTTACCAATAATTGTGCCGAAGTCGTGCCGGGTGGCTTTTTGTTAACAATCGCGGTATAACACTCTTCTTTGGATGTTTAGATGTCCATACGTTTAGAAGGTAATATGCAAACAGAACAACAAAACGGGCAGCTTAAGCGCACCATGAAAACCCGCCACCTGATTATGCTCTCGCTGGGTGGCGTTATCGGCACAGGGTTATTCTTCAATACCGGATACATCATTTCGACAACTGGCGCGGCGGGCACGCTGCTGGCGTATCTTATCGGTGCGCTGGTGGTCTGGCTGGTTATGCAGTGTCTGGGCGAGCTCTCCGTGGCGATGCCGGAAACCGGGGCGTTTCACGTCTACGCCGCTCGTTATCTCGGCCCGGCGACAGGGTATACCGTGGCGTGGCTGTACTGGCTTACGTGGACAGTGGCGCTGGGATCGAGCTTTACCGCAGCCGGGTTCTGCATGCAGTACTGGTTCCCACAGGTTCCCGTCTGGACGTGGTGCGTCGTCTTTTGCGTGGTGATTTTTGCTCTTAACGTGATTTCCACGCGTTTCTTCGCCGAAGGGGAATTCTGGTTCTCGCTGGTGAAAGTCATCACCATCATCGCCTTCATTATTCTCGGCGGAGCGGCGATCTTCGGTTTTATCCCGATGCAGGATGGTTCACCGGCGCCGGGCTTGAGCAACATTACCGCCGAAGGCTGGTTCCCGCACGGTGGCCTGCCGATCCTGATGACCATGGTGGCGGTCAACTTTGCCTTCTCAGGAACGGAGCTTATCGGCATCGCGGCAGGGGAAACGGAAAACCCACACAAGGTTATTCCGGTTGCTATTCGCACCACCATCGCCCGGCTCATCATCTTCTTTATTGGCACCGTGTTTGTGCTGGCGGCGTTGATCCCGATGCAGCAGGCTGGCGTGGAGAAAAGTCCGTTCGTGCTGGTGTTTGAAAAGGTCGGCATTCCGTATGCGGCGGATATCTTTAACTTCGTGATCCTGACGGCGATCCTCTCGGCGGCGAACTCGGGTCTGTACGCCTCTGGCCGTATGCTGTGGTCTCTGTCTAACGAGAAAACGCTGCCGCGCTGCTTTGCCCGCGTCAACAAAAACGGCGTGCCGCTGACGGCGCTTTCTGTTTCCATGCTGGGCGGCGTGCTGGCGTTGTTCTCCAGCGTGGTCGCGCCGGATACGGTGTTTGTGGCCCTGTCAGCCATTTCCGGTTTTGCGGTGGTGGCGGTGTGGATTAGCATTTGCGCGTCGCACTTCGTGTTTCGTCGCCGTCACGTGCAGTCCGGCCAGCCGCTATCCGCGTTGCAGTATCGCGCGCCATGGTATCCGCTGGTGCCCGTGCTTGGCTTTATCCTCTGTCTGGTGGCCTGCGTCGGCCTGTGGTTTGACCCCAGCCAGCGTATTGCCCTTTATTGCGGGCTTCCGTTTGTCGCCCTGTGTTATGGTGCGTACTACCTGACCCGAAATCTGACCACGCAGGAGCCTGAACATGTCGCAGAATAATCCGCTTACCGCCCTCCTTGAAAAACAGCCGTTTGTCGTGCTGGATGGGGCGATGGCAACGGAGCTGGAAGCGCGCGGTTGTAACCTTGCCGACAGTCTCTGGTCGGCCAAAGTGCTGATGGAAAATCCGGAGCTGATCCGCGACGTACACCTCGACTACTACCGCGCGGGGGCACAGGTGGCGATCACCGCCAGCTATCAGGCGACACCCGCAGGCTTTGCCGCTCGCGGGCTGGACGAGTCGCAATCCCGGACGCTGATCGGCAAAAGCGTAGAGCTGGCACGCAAAGCGCGCGAAGCGTACCTGGCTGAGAACTCAAATGCAGGCACTTTGCTGGTGGCGGGATCTGTGGGCCCTTACGGCGCGTATCTGGCCGATGGTTCCGAGTATCGCGGCGATTATGTGCGTAGCGCTGAAGAATTTACCGCCTTCCACCGCCCGCGTGTAGAGGCGCTGTTGGATGCGGGCGCGGACCTCCTGGCCTGTGAAACGCTGCCTTCGTTCACTGAGATTAAGGCGCTGGCGGCGTTGCTGACGGCGTATCCGCGCGCCCGGGCATGGTTCTCATTTACCCTGCGTGACAGTGAGCACCTGAGCGACGGAACGCCGCTGCGGGATGTTGTTTCTGCGCTGGAAAGCTACCCGCAGGTTGTCGCGCTGGGGATTAACTGTATCGCGCTGGAAAACACCACGGCGGCGCTGACGCATCTGCACAGCCTGACGTCGCTGCCCCTGGTGGTCTATCCGAACTCCGGCGAGCATTACGATGCGGTGAGTAAAACCTGGCATCACCGCGGTGAAACGTGCGAGACGCTGGCGGGGTATTTACCGCAGTGGCTGGAAGCAGGCGCGAAGCTGATTGGCGGCTGCTGTCGGACCACGCCGCAGGATATTGCTGCGCTGACGGTTCAGCGCTGAGGCCTTTGCCGGGTGGCGGCTGCGCCTTACCCGGCCTACAAATTGCACGAACCGTAGGCCGGGTAAGCGCAGCGCCACCCGGCGAAACAACCGTACAAAATTCACTATCCTTTCCCGCTTTTTTTCTAAAAACGAATCGTCATTAGCGATTCTTTTTTATTCCTTTATCAAAATTCTCGCGCCGGAAATACTGCCCTTATAACAACAAGGGGAGCAGACGGTATGGCAATTTCATCGCGAATCACGTTACTTGGTGCACTGGCGCTGTGGGCATTTCAGGCGCAGGCGGTGGACGTCACCGTCGCGTATCAGACTTCCGCGGAACCGGCGAAAGTCGCGCAGGCGGATAACACCTTCGCCAAAGCGAGCGGGGCGAACGTCAACTGGCGCAAGTTCGACAGCGGCGCGGCAATTGTGCGGGCGTTAGCCTCGGGCGACGTGCAGATTGGCAACCTGGGTTCCAGCCCGCTGGCCGTTGCCGCCAGCCAGCAGGTGCCGATTGAAGTCTTCCTGCTGGCATCGCAGCTCGGAAATTCCGAAGCGCTGGTGGTGAAGAAAAGCATCACGAAACCCGAAGATTTGATTGGCAAACGCATCGCGGTGCCGTTTATCTCCACCACGCATTACAGCCTGCTGGCAGCGCTGAAACACTGGGGCATTAAGCCGGGCCAGGTGCAGATCATCAACCTGCAACCTCCAGCGATTATTGCCGCCTGGCAGCGTGGCGACATTGACGGAGCATACGTCTGGGCGCCCGCCGTCAACGAGCTGGAAAAAGACGGCAACGTGCTGACCGACTCCGAAAAAGTGGGGCAATGGGGGGCGCCAACACTTGATGTCTGGGTCGTTCGTAAGGACTTTGCCGAAAAACACCCTGAAGTGGTGAAAGCCTTCGCCAAAAGCGCCATCGACGCCCAGCAGCCTTACATCAGCAATCCGGATGAATGGCTGAAACAGCCCGCCAACCTGGAGAAGCTCTCACGTCTGAGCGGTGTGCCGGAAGCTGACGTGCCGGGGCTGGTGAAAGGCAACACCTATCTGACACCTGCGCAGCAGGTCCAGCAGCTGAACGGGCCGGTGAGCAAAGCGATTGTCGACACTGCGACGTTCCTGAAAGAGCAGGGCAAAGTGCCTGCGGTGGCAGCGGATTACAGCCGGTTCGTGACCGACCGCTTTGTGAAATAAGGGGCTGCGATGCTGAACATTACAAACCTGTCTGCCGATTACGGCGGCAAACCCGCCCTGAAAGAGATCAACCTGACGCTGGACAGCGGTGAACTGCTGGTCGTACTGGGGCCGTCCGGCTGCGGGAAAACGACGCTGCTGAACCTGATCGCCGGGTTTGTACCGTATCAGCACGGCACGATCCAACTCGAAGGAAAACGGGTAACGGGGCCGGGCGCAGAGCGCGGCGTGGTCTTCCAGAACGAAGGGCTACTTCCGTGGCGAAACGTGCAGGAAAACGTTGCGTTTGGTCTGCAACTGGCCGGCGTAGCGCGTGAACAGCGTCTGAATACGGCGCGCGACATGTTGAAAAAGGTCGGGCTGGAGGGGGCTGAAAAACGCTTTATCTGGCAGCTTTCAGGCGGGCAGCGTCAGCGCGTCGGGATTGCCCGTGCGCTGGCGGCTAACCCTCAGCTGCTGTTGCTGGACGAACCTTTCGGGGCGCTGGATGCCTTTACCCGTGAGCAGATGCAAACCCTGCTGCTGCGCCTGTGGCACGAAACCGGCAAGCAGGTGCTGTTAATCACCCACGATATCGAAGAGGCCGTGTTTATGGCGACGGAGCTGGTGTTGCTCTCACCGGGACCGGGACGCGTGCTGGAGCGTCTGCCGCTTGAGTTTGCCCGGCGCTATGTGGCGGGAGAGCCAGTACGCAGCATTAAATCAGACCCGCTATTTATCGAAAAACGGGAATACATCCTGAGCCGTGTGTTTGAACAGCGGGAGGCGTTCTCATGAGCATTGTCTTCAGTGAAAAAACGCGGCGGACGCGCCGTGCCTTACGCTGGCCGTTCTCTCGCCAGCTCACCTTAAGCGTCAGCACGCTGGTGGTGTTGCTGGCGGTATGGTGGGCGGTTGCCGCGCAGCAGTGGATCAGCCCGCTGTTTCTGCCCCCGCCAGGCCAGGTTCTGGAAAAACTGATCGCCATCGCCGGACCGCAGGGCTTTATGGATGCCACCCTCTGGCAGCATTTAGGCGCCAGTCTGACGCGTATTCTGGTGGCGCTGCTGGCGGCGGTCATTATTGGCGTTCCGGTGGGGATTGCGATGGGACTGAGCCCGACGGTGCGCGGCATTCTCGACCCGCTGATAGAGCTTTACCGTCCCGTACCGCCGCTGGCTTATCTGCCCCTGATGGTGATCTGGTTTGGCATCGGCGAGACGTCAAAGATCTTACTGATATATCTGGCTATTTTTGCGCCGGTAGCAATGTCGGCCCTGGCTGGCGTAAAGAGTGCGCAGCAGGTACGCATACGTGCGGCGCAGTCGCTCGGCGCCAGCCGCGCGCAGGTACTGCTGTTCGTCATTTTACCAGGTGCGCTGCCGGAGATATTGACCGGGTTGCGCATCGGCCTTGGGGTGGGCTGGTCAACGCTGGTGGCGGCAGAGCTGATTGCCGCCACGCGCGGCCTTGGGTTTATGGTGCAGTCGGCGGGAGAGTTCCTGGCGACTGACGTGGTACTGGCAGGGATCGCGGTCATCGCCGCGATCGCCTTTGGATTAGAACTGGGACTGCGCACGCTACAGCGTCGCCTGACGCCCTGGCATGGAGAAATACAATGAGTGAACGTCTGACGATTATCCCGTTGGGGCCGTACATTGGCGCGCAGGTGTCGGGCCTGGACGTAACCCGTCCGCTGAGCGATAACCAGTTTGAGCAGTTGTACCACGCGGTGCTGCGCCATCAGGTGGTGTTCCTGCGCGAGCAGGCCATCACCCCGCAACAGCAGCGCGCGCTGGCCCTGCGTTTTGGCGACCTGCATATCCACCCGGTCTACCCGCATGCGGAAGGGGTGGAGGAAATTATCGTGCTGGACACTCATAACGATAACCCGCCCGATAATGACAACTGGCATACGGATGTTACCTTTATCGACACACCGCCAGCCGGGGCGATTCTGGCAGCAAAACTACTGCCAGAGACCGGCGGCGATACGCTGTGGGCGAGCGGCATTGCGGCGTTTGAGGCGCTCTCCGCGCCGTTCCAGACCTTGCTAAGTGGCCTGCGGGCGGAGCATGATTTTAAAAAATCGTTCCAGGAGTATAAGTACCGTAAAACGGAAGAGGAGCACCAGCGCTGGCTGGATGCGGTCGCAAAACATCCGCCGCTGTTGCACCCGGTGGTGCGTACCCATCCGGTGACCGGCAAGCAGGCGCTGTTTGTGAACGAAGGGTTTACCTCGCGCATTGTGGACGTAACGGAAAAAGAGAGCGAGGCGCTGCTCAGCTTCCTGTTTGCGCATATCACGAAACCGGAGTTTCAGGTGCGCTGGCGCTGGCAGGAGAACGATCTGGCGATTTGGGATAACCGCGTCACGCAGCATTACGCCAATGCGGATTACCTGCCGCAGCGAAGGATTATGCAGCGGGCGACGATTTTGGGGGATAAGCCGTTCTACCGTGCGGTTTGAGCCCCTCACCCTAACCCTCTCCCCAAAGGGGCGAGGGGACTGACCGGTGCGGTTTTCACCCTCTCCCTTTTAGGGAGAGGGCAGGGGTGAGGGTATTAAGTGCGCCTCAATATACCGCTGATAGCGGTTCGTCTTCAGATAACACAGATCCACCAGCACCAGCCCGTCGATACAGTTATTGAACGCCGGATCGCTGCCGAAATCGATAAACTGCACGCCGCCTGGCTCGCATAGCTCGGAATATTGTTTATAAAGCGGCGGAATACCGCAGCCCAGATTGCCGAGCAGGGATTTGAGCTTTGTCAGGTCATCCACGTAATCCACCCCGCTAAATTGCGCCAGCACGTCCGGGAGTGACGCCGGGTAGGGTTGACGCGAGGCGGCTAACGGGTGGCTGGCCGGAAACCAGAGACGATAAAACGCGACCAGCAGATCCCGGGCGGCAGGCGGTAAGCCGCCGGAGATGGACACCGGACCAAACAGGTAACGGTAATGTGGATAGCGCGCCAGATAGGCGCCAATGCCTGACCACAGGTAGTCCAGACCGCGACGTCCCCAGTAGCGCGGCTGTATAAAGCTGCGCCCCAGCTCAATGCCGTGCTCCAGTATGTCCTGCATTTTTTCGTCGTAGTGGAACAGGCTGTAACTGTACAATCCCTCGACGCCGCACTTTTCCACCTGCATGGCCGTTGGCATAAAGCGGTACGCGCCGACAATCTCGAGGTCATCATCATCCCACAGAATAAGGTGCAGATAGTCATCATCGTAGCTGTCGGTATCCCGGCGTTTTCCGCTGCCTTCCTCCACGGCGCGAAAGGCAATCTCGCGCAGTCGCCCCAGCTCGCGCAGCAGAGGCGCCTCTTCCTGCCCGTTGCGCTGCCACAAATAGATGGTTTTACCATCGCTGGTTTTGCCCAGACATTCGGCCTGCGCCAGCTCCCGCTTCAGCGTGGCCCTGTCTTCCGGGCGGGCAATGGCGCACTGGGTTTTAAAGACGCCAGGCAATCCCTTGCCAAGTCGTATCACGTGCTGACGGCACTGCTCGGCCATCTCACGCGATGAAAGGGTAGAGCTAAACCGATCATTCCAGGCAATCTGCTGGCCGATTTTGATCGGCAGCTGGCTGTGGCGGCGGCGAAACATCTGTTGCATCAGCAGCAGCAGGGATACCGTCGGCGATACCAGGGTGCTGGCATAAAACAGCAGGCTGTTGTGGGCCTGAATATGTACCGGTAGCAGCGGTACCCGTAGTTTGCTGGCCAGCTTGATAAAGCCCGGATGCCACTTTTTATCGCGGATGCCTTTACGCGTTGGGCGGGAGACTTCGCCCGCCGGGAAGAAGATCAGCACGCCGGCGTTTTGCAGGTGCTGCTCCATCTGCACCAGAGATGCTTTTGCGGTTCTGCCGCCCATATTGTCCACGGGGATAAACAACGAGCTGAGGGGCTCAAGGTGAGACAGCATCCGGTTGGTGACAACCTTGACGTCCCGGCGCACGCGCGAAACGGCATACAGTAGCGCCAGCCCATCCAGGGTGCCCGTCGGGTGGTTCGCTATCACAATGAGTGGGCCGTGTTCGGGGATTTGTTCGAGGTCTCGGGCGGAAATGGTGCAGAGAATATCAAGGTGTTCCAGAACCTGCTCTACCATATCCAGCCCTTTCAGGTGACGGTGGCTGGCGGCAAACTGCTGAAATTCGTCTTCGTGGAGCAGTCTTTTTAACAGACTTTTTTGCCAGGGTGCGGGCCTCGCCTGAGGCCAAAGGTCATCAAGAACGCTGTCGAGACTAAACATTGATCACTCCTCCTGCCGTCTTGCCCAGACAGTAGAAGGAGGAGATGTCGGTTGTATTGCAGTTTAGTGAAGATTCGCGCAGAGAGTAGGCCGGGTATGGCGAAGCCACCCGGCGCTAAAGCGGATTAACGCAGAATTTTCTTCTCAGCCAGATCCAGCGCGAAGTAGCTGAAGATCAGATCCGCGCCCGCGCGTTTGATCGCCCCCAGGCTTTCGAGGATCACTTTCTCTTCGTCGATGGCACCCGCCTGCGCGGCGAATTTGATCATCGCGTACTCGCCGCTCACCTGGTATGCGCCCAGAGGCAGTTCGGTGCGTTCGCGAATGTCGCGCAGGATATCCAGATACGCGCCGGCCGGTTTCACCATCAGACAGTCTGCGCCCTGTGCTTCATCGAGCAGAGATTCACGAATCGCTTCGCGGCGGTTCAGCGGGTTCATCTGATAGGTTTTACGATCGCCCTTCAGCGCCGTACCTGCTGCTTCACGGAACGGGCCGTAGAAGGAGGAGGCGAATTTGGTGGAGTAGGACATGATGGCGGTGTCGGTAAAGCCTGCCGCATCCAGCGCATGACGAATAGCCTGAACCTGACCATCCATTGCCGCAGAAGGTGCAATGAAATCCGCACCCGCGGCGGCGGCAACCACCGCCTGCTTGCCCAGATTCAGCAGGGTCGCATCGTTGTCCACGCCGTGATCGCACAGCACACCGCAGTGGCCATGAGAGGTGTATTCGCAGAAGCAGGTATCGGACATGACGATCATCTCCGGCACACTCTCTTTGCAGATGCGCGACATGCGTGCCACGAGGCCGTCTTCTTTCCATGCATCACTGCCGGTTGCGTCAGTGTGGTGGGAGATACCGAACGTCATCACCGAGCGGATGCCCGCATTCGCAATGCGTTCGATCTCGCGGGCCAGATGCTTTTCAGGAATGCGCATCACGCCCGGCATCGCGTCGATGGCTTTGTAGTCATCGATCTCTTCTTCAACAAAAATCGGCAACACCAGATCGTTTAAGGTCAGTGTTGTCTCTTCAAACATGGCGCGCAGTGCGGGTGACTTGCGCAGGCGACGGGGACGAGCAATTAAATCGGTCATGGTATGCCTGATGTTTGTGGAACAAAGAGGCTTAGTGTACCTGAAAGCGGAGAGTGGTGTTTTACTAAAGTTGTCTTTTAGATTTTCGAAATCGATTAATATACGCTACATGTATTTTGTATATATTATAAATCTTATTATGGTGTCCAGAGTGGTATGTGATATTGGTGAGGCTTCTATATTGGTTTGGGATTATAAATATAAATGATTTATTGCTTTTTATTATATGTGTCGAAGCAACTAAAGTAGTTTGCAATCAGTTGAATTTATAATATTTATTCATAATGATTGATATTGTCCTGGGTTTATAAGCTTATTTGTCTGAATACGGACTTAATGGAATCATTCATTGAACCTTTTCGAAGTGAAACTGCATAATTCCTTCCGCAATTAAACGTTGCCAAATGATTTGATGGACAAACTTGCTTACGTCCCTGAGGAGGGATGACCCAATGCAAACATGGAAAAAGAAACTGGTTGTATCACAACTTGCATTAGCCTGCACACTGGCTATCGCTTCTCAGGCCAATGCGAAAGATATATCCGGCACGACATATAATACTTTTGGATATGACAATACTGCGTCCACGCCCTGGTATTATGGTTATGCTGACTGGGATTATTCAGATGCCACACATGATGGTGACATTTATCCAGTCATCAATAAATCAACCGTAAACGGAGTTATTTCGACATACTATCTTGATGATGGTGTCAATGGCCGTGCGAACGCGTTGAGTATTTCTAACAGCACCATTAACGGCATGATCACGTCAGAGTGTATGACCACGACGTGTGCAGAAGGCGTGGATACTGACGGCACCACGCATACCCAGTACGATCGTTTTAGCCTGACTGTTGATAACTCCACCATCAACGATACCTACGAGCATTATGCGTATGATGTCGTTAATGGCGATACCACTGAAACGCATTATCTGGACACCTATGGTCTGGGTAACGCCATCACCCTGGATGTTGAGTCTGATATCGTTATTCAGAACAATTCCCACATCGCGGGCATCACGCTGACGCAGGGTTATCAGGAGCTTGATAACACGCCATACGACGGTGTTGAAGGCGTTGCTAACAGCAGCAATATCTTTACCGATACGCTGGTGGTGAAAGACTCTGTGCTGACCTCTGGCGCATACAGCGATCTGGGTACCAGCGGCTTCTACGGTCAAACGGCGAAGCCAAGCGACTACGGTGAAACCAACGCCACGGCTGCGGATGATGCGGCGCTGATCGTTGCTGCCAGTGCGTCTGATAACGCCATGCAGACCACCGCTACCTTCGATCACTCTACCGTTACGGGTGACATTCTTTTCTCCAGCACCTTTGATAACAACTTCTACGAGAATGGCGATCCGGCAACGGATACCACAGAAGATGGCGTCTATAACCCAACCACCAACGGCTGGGATGGTACCGATAAACTGGATGTCACGCTGACCAACGGCAGTAAGTGGGTGGGTGCAGCGCAGTCCAGCGTTGAAGCTATCGGCACTGCGCAGATGTATGGCCAGGGCTACAGCAACGTAGACTGGCACGCATTGTCCCCGAATAGCATCTGGCCTGATTCTACCTTTGACAGCAACGGTCACGTTGCCGGTGAAGAGGTGTATCAGAGCGGCCTGTTCAACGTGGCGCTAGATAACGGTTCCGAGTGGGATACCCGCAAGATCTCCAACATCGATGCACTGACGGTGAACAACCAGTCTCAGGTCAATGTTGAAAACTCCGGCCTGCTGGCAGATTCCATCACCCTGACCAATGCTTCAACCTTGAATATTGGCGACAGCGGTGCCGTGGCAACCGACAGTCTGTATCTGGATAGCTACAGCCGTGCGGCACTGACTGAAGAGACGGCAGAACTGTATGCCAACACCATTACTGTAGACAACGGTGCAGAGCTGGCGCTGGGTCTGGGTCAGGTTGATACGCACAATATGGTGCTGACCGATGGCGGTGTGCTCAACGTTGCCAGCCGCGATTATGTGCTGAACAGCGACCTGAACAACGCACGCTATATCACCAACGATAGCCATAAAGCGGACTACGACTATGGTGTTGTCGCGCTGAACTCTGACGGCCATCTGGCGGTGAACGGTGACGTTGCCGGTAACTATAAAGTGCGCATCGACGATGCGACCGGTGCAGGCTCCGTAGCTGACTACAAAAACAAAGAGATCATTCGCGTCTATGACAATAACGCGGATACCGCTGCCAGCTTTACTGCGGCAAACAAAGCTGATTTAGGTGCATACACCTATCAGGCGCAGCAGAAGGGTGACACCGTTGTTCTCCAGCAGGAAGAGCTGACTGACTACGCCAACATGGCGCTGAGCATTCCTTCTGCTAATACCAACATCTGGAATCTGCAACAGGATACCGTGGGTACCCGTCTGACCAACAGCCGTCATGGCCTAGCAGATAACGGCGGCGCATGGGTGAGCTATTTTGGCGGCAACTTTGACGCGGATAATGGCACCGTTAGCTACGATCAGGACGTAAGCGGCATTATGGTGGGTCTGGATACTCAGATCGACGGTAATAACGCGAAGTGGATTGTCGGTGGTGCGGCTGGTTTCGCGAAGGGTGATATCAGCGATCGTACTGGTCAGGTCGATCAGGACAGCCAGACTGCGATGATCTACGCGTCGGCGAAGTTCATGAACGACATCTTCCTCGACAGCTCCATGAGCTACACCCGCTTCAACAACGACCTCTCTGCTACCATGAGCAACGGTCAGTATGTTGACGGTAATACCACGACTGACGCCGTTGGTTTCGGGATGAAACTGGGCTATGACTGGAAACCAAACCTGTCTGGCTACGTCACGCCTTACGCGGCGATCTCTGGCCTGTTCCAGTCCGGTGATGACTATCAGTTAAGCAACGACATGCGTATCGATGGCCAGTCTTACGACAGTATGCGTTACGAGCTCGGCGTGGATGCAGGTTATACTTTCAACTACGGTGGCGAGCAGGCATTAACCCCTTACTTCAAGCTGGCTTACGTGTATGACGATGCCGACAACAATGCTGATATCAACAATGACAGCATTGACAACGGCGTGGAAGGCTCTGCGGTTCGCGTGGGACTGGGCACTCAGTTCAGCTTCACGAAAAACTTCAGTGCTTACACTGATGCGACTTATCTGGGCGGCGGCGACGTTGACCAGAACTGGGGAGCAAACCTGGGTGTGAAATATACCTGGTAAGAAAAAAACGCGGGGGATTTTGCCCCCGCTTTTTTATGTGCTTTAAAAATAATAAAGAACCGACATATACAGATGACTTGAGGTATGCATGAACGTTAATGCGAAACCACTTTCTGAATTAAGCCGGCTCATAAAGTGTCTGGAAGTCGCCGGTACCCCATTTAAAACGGAACCACAACAATTTATAACTACCGGCAATAATGATGATGAACCATTGACATTTGTAATACAATCCGGCCTGACAGTCGTTCACCGTAAATCAGATGAATTACTCGTGGGTATTGCACGGGCACCCTATATTCATGGATTAAGTGCATGGATTAATGACAGCTATCTTGAATATTCCCTGATGGCACAAACACCTTGTACCGGATTTTATTTGCCAGCCTCTACTGCATGCGAAATTATTCAAGAAGCGCAACTCTGGCAAGAAGCATTCTGCTGGCTTTCATGGCTAAATCATTTACTGGGAAAACGTGATATCCAGCTGGTCGGAAATAATTCGTATAGCCAAATTCGGGCGATGCTAATCAATATGGCCGAGTGGGATGACACGCTACGCTCAAAAATTGGTGTGATGAATCATATTCAGCGTAGCACGCGTATATCACGTTCGGTGGTTGCGGAGGTTCTGGCGGCGCTGCGTCAGGGGAACTACATCAATATGAGCCGGGGCAAACTGATCAGTATCAACCGTTTGCCCACGGACTATTAAGCTCAGTTAGCGGCCGTAAGTACCTGCGCTTTATTGGCGCTCAGCTCGGCTACAAGGTTATTTACGCCATCACTCATATTCACGAAGCGGGTGTTCGGTGACCGGGTGACCACCACAAAAGCGCCCACGTTTGATTGCGGAATCATCGCCATGTAGGTGATGAATCCGCCACCCCCACCGGTTTTTTGAATAATACCCGGGCGACCATCTTTTGGCGCCATATATACCCAGCCCATGCCGAGGGCATCGGCTTTACCGGGAACATCCATACCAATGACGCGACGTAACTGAGCACGCTGGTAGATGAGCGTCTGCATTCGGTCGGCCTGATTACTGCGCGCGTAAAAATCCGATGAGAGGAACTGTTGCATCCAGCGCATCATGTCGCCAGGCGTAGAGTAAACCCCACCGCTGCCAATGGCTGCCAGCGTGTTATTACACGGGCTGGCCCCTTTTTCCGCCACCATCAGACGCTTGCACTGGTCCGGGGAGGGGGTGTAAGTAGTATCTTTCATCCCGAGCGGACGCGTGATTTGCTCTTCAAACAGCTGAGGGTAAGGCTTACCTGATGCCGTTGCTAACGCGTCGGCCAGCAGATCAAACGCCAGGTTAGAATAGCCAGCCTGAGAACCCGGGGCCGATTTCAGCGTTGCGGTGCTCAGGTAGTTCCAGCGTTGTTCGCGAGTTGGCCAGACAAAGACAGGGCGATGCGCAGCGCCACCGGGCTGTTCTCGCGGCAGGGCGCTGGTATGGGTCGCCAGGTTCACCAGCCTGATCGGCGTTCCCTGATATGTCGGAACGCGAGCGCCGGGTGGCGCATATTTGCTGAGCGGATCGTCGAGTTTTACCACGCCCTGATCGAGCAATTTCACCAGCATTTCGCTGGTCATCAGCTTGGTTATCGACGCGACACGGATAACGGAATCCAGCTGCGGGCGAACGTTATTTCCCGGTCGTGTTTCACCGAAGCTGCGAAACACCCGCTGGTTACCGTCGATCACGACCAGCGCCATTCCCGTCGCACCACTGCCGTAATAAATAAGGTTCGCATAGCGATCGGCAATGTCAGAGGCCAGAACCGGTGCCGTCAGAGGCTGTGCTGCCTGGGCGGTGGACAGGCTCACCGCACACAGCGCGGCGAAAGAGAGCAGACAACGTTTCAACGAAAAGCATCCATCCAGTGAATAAGGAGAGTTACGGGTAGTTATACTACTAATCGGCGTCGGGCAATCGTCCGATTTGCATAACGATAGCGAGAAAAACGTAACCGTGGGTAAATTTGCACAATTTACTTACGGCCAGACTCCCATTTTGTGACATCGGGCTTATGATAGTCACCAGTTACATTCATTATTGCGGAGAACGGTATGTCTGAAAAGCGTGTGGTTTTGGTGGTTGATATGCAGAATGGGGTGTTTAAGACGCCGCGCCATCAGAGTGAGAAATGTGTCTCACTGATCAATCAGCTTACCCAGGCTGCTGAGGCCGTTATTTTCATACAGCATACTGAAGCTGGCGGGCTAGAGGAGGGGAGCGAAGGGTTTGCATTGCTGCCCGATCTCAACCAGCCGGCAGGGGCGTTTTACGTCACGAAGACCGCTTGCGATGCCTTCTATAACACTTCGCTCGAGGCACTGTTGCGCGAACAGGAGATCGATGAATTTATTATCTGCGGCTGCGCGACGGATTATTGTGTCGATGCCACCTTTAAAAACGGTGTCAGCCGGGGCTACCACATCACGGTTGCGGAGGATGCCCACACCTCGGCCAATCGTCCAGCGGCCGATGCCCAGGTTCTGATCGCGCACTATAACGATGTCTGGCGTAACTTCATCGCCCCTGCCAACCCGCCTTCGGTGAAACGCACCGAAACAATTCTTGAAAACTGGAAAGCGAACTAATAATTCACCCGCAGGTCTGACTTTTTTGCCTGAGCCGGGAGGCTGGCCCAGGCAAGGTTTCGTGTGGCGATATGTTAAACACAGCAACAGCCATAACAACAAGAAGGAAGCACAATGTTTAAGTCTTTTTTCCCAAAGCCGGGGCCCTTTTTCCTGTCGGCATTTATTTGGGCACTGCTGGCTGTCATTTTCTGGCAGGCCGGTGGCGGCGCGTGGCTGACCCGTCTTACGGGGGCAACGGGCGACATTCCCATTAGCGCTGCGCGCTTCTGGTCCATGAGCTATCTGCTTTTCTACGCCTATTACATGCTCTGCGTGGGGCTTTTTGCCATGTTCTGGTTTATCTATTCGCCTCACCGCTGGCAATACTGGTCGATTCTCGGCACGTCGTTAATCATCTTTGTCACCTGGTTCCTGGTGGAAGTGGGCGTGGCGGTCAACGCCTGGTATGCGCCGTTTTACGATCTGATCCAGACGGCGCTGAGTTCGCCGCATAAAGTGACCATTAACCAGTTCTACCATGAGGTGGGGATCTTCCTCGGCATCGCCCTCATCGCCGTGGTGATCGGCGTGATGAATAACTTTTTCGTCAGTCACTATGTGTTCCGCTGGCGTACCGCGATGAACGAACACTATATGGCGCACTGGCAGCACCTGCGTCATATCGAAGGTGCCGCACAGCGTGTGCAGGAAGACACCATGCGTTTTGCCTCTACACTCGAAGATATGGGCGTGAGCTTTATTAATGCCATCATGACGCTGATCGCCTTCCTGCCGGTGCTGGTGACGCTCTCATCCCACGTTCCGGAACTGCCGATTGTCGGCCATCTGCCGTACGGCCTGGTCATTGCCGCGATTGTCTGGTCGCTGATGGGAACGGGACTGCTGGCAGTGGTGGGGATCAAGCTGCCGGGGCTGGAATTTAAAAACCAGCGCGTGGAAGCGGCCTACCGTAAAGAGCTGGTGTATGGTGAAGACGATCCTAACCGTGCGTCACCGCCTACCGTGCGTGAGCTGTTTGGCGCCGTACGTCGTAATTACTTCCGCCTCTATTTCCATTACATGTACTTCAATATCGCGCGCATCCTTTATCTTCAGGTTGATAACGTTTTCGGGTTGTTCCTGCTGTTCCCGTCCATCGTTGCGGGTACGATTACACTCGGTCTGATGACCCAGATCACCAACGTTTTTGGTCAGGTTCGCGGTTCGTTCCAGTACCTGATTAGCTCCTGGACTACGCTGGTGGAGCTGATGTCCATCTACAAACGTTTACGCAGTTTCGAGCGTGAGCTGGACGATAAGGATTTGCAGGAAGTCACCCATACATTAGGTTAAAAAGGAATTGCTATGCCATTTGCCGTACCACGTGCATTACCGCTGACGTTACTCGCCGCCGTCGTGCTGGCGGGCTGTGCCGAGAAAGGGGCTACCCCGCTCAAAGAAGGGGAGAAGCCCGTTGATGTGGCGAGCGTGGTGCGGCAAAAAATGCCCGCCAGCGTGAAGGATCGCAGTGAGTGGGCTGATGCGCTGGCAACGACCTTCAAAAGTCAGAAGATCGCGCCTACCGAGGAGAACATCTGCTCGGTGCTGGCGGTGGCGCAGCAGGAATCGATGTATCAGTCAGATCCTGTTGTGCCTGGCCTGAACAAAATCGCCTGGAAGGAGATCGACCGCCGGGCCGAATCGATGCATATCCCGGTTTTCCTGGTACATACCGCCCTTAAAATCACCTCGCCAAACGGGAAAAGCTACAGCGAACGGCTGGATACGGTGAAAACCGAGAGGCAGCTCAGCGCCATTTTCGATGATTTCATCAATATGGTGCCGATGGGGCAGAAGCTGTTTGGCTCGCTGAATCCGGTACATACCGGCGGTCCGATGCAGGTAAGCATCGCATTTGCGGAAAAGCATACCGACGGCTATCCGTGGGATATCGACGGTACGGTGCGTCAGGAAGTCTTCTCCCTGCGCGGTGGGCTGTGGTTTGGGACGTATCACCTGCTGAATTATCCGGCCAACTACGATAAACCGCTGTATCGTTTTGCCGACTTTAACGCGGGCTGGTATGCCAGCCGAAATGCAGCCTTCCAGAATGCAGTAAGCCGCGCCAGCGGTGTGAAGCTCGCTTTGGATGGCGATCTCATTGCATACGGCAGCAGCGAGGCAGGGTCCACCGAACGGGCAGTGCGAAAACTTTCGACGAAACTGGAGATGAGCAACAGTGACATTCGCCGACAGCTGGAGAAGGGTGACAGCCTGGCGTTTGAGAAAACGGATCTGTATAAGCAGGTTTTCGCGCTTGCAGAGAAGAAAAGTGGAAAGGCACTACCCAGAGCCATTCTGCCAGGCATTCAGCTTGAAAGCCCGAAGATCACGCGTAACCTGACGACCGCATGGTTCGCAAAACGCGTGGACGATCGTCGGGCTCGCTGTATGGGACTGTAATCAGTGGCGGTTGCGCCAGCGCAGCACGAGCGCAATCACGCCCAGAACCATGCTGCCCGCGAGGAAGGGAATGAGCCCGAAAACGGTGCTCACGCCTAAACCGATTTCAACGCGCGGGCGGCCGGTATCCTGCACCTGCATCAGATGCTCATACACGCCAGGGGCATGCACCAGCATGTTCAGCAGTTGGGTTCCTGCCCAGAAACAAAACAGAACAAACAGGGCATAGGCAATATTCCCCGCCGTGGAGGTTTTTGGTTGTTTTCCGCCAAAAATCGGTTTCGACAATGTAAAGTCTGCCATAAGACCTCCCGAAAATATCACTCTGTTTTAATACGCGTCGTACAGGGTGAGTGTGACAGGTCATAGCATTTGTCAATATCAGAATCGTGGGAAATTCGGCTCAGGATTTCTCCTGGATTGTCGATTTCTGCATCACGTCACAAATTGATAACATAAGTGAAACTACGCTGCTTTTCAGAATTTACGTATCCGCCACAGACGGCTTTATCAAACTGTGAGAGGATAGTTTTTTTTCTGCCGGAGTTGTCATGAAGCTCACTTCCAAACTACGCCGTGACTGGCATTACTACGCCTTTGCGATCGGGCTGATCTTTATACTCAACGGTGTTGTCGGGCTGCTGGGATTTGAAGCGAAGGGCTGGCAAACCTATGCGGTTGGGCTGGTGACCTGGGTAATCAGTTTCTGGCTGGCGGGATTCATTATCCGCCGTCGTCCCGATGAGACGACGGCAGAGAAAGCCGACTAACCGTCAGTTAACAGAGCTTTTCAGGGCGCTGTCAGCGGCGTGACGCTCCAGCGCCAGTTCAATCAGGCGGGTGATCAGTTCTGGATAGCTTATTCCGCTGGCCTGCCACAATTTCGGGTACATGCTGATATTGGTAAAGCCCGGCAGGGTGTTGATTTCGTTAATCACCACCTCGTTATCCGCCGTCAGAAACACATCGACGCGCGCCATCCCACTGCATCCCAGCGCCTGATAGGCTTCAACGGCGATCGCCCGGATCTTGTCGTTAACGTCAGGATCGAGCGCGGCGGGAACCACAACCTGGGCACCTTTGTCGTCAATATATTTGGTGTCGTAGGAGTAGAAGTCGCTATTCAGCACCACTTCACCACAGGTACTCGCCTGCGGGAAGTCGTTACCCAGTACGGCGCACTCAATTTCGCGCCCGTTAATTCCCTGCTCAACCACCACCTTGTGGTCAAACTCAAAGGCCAGACGAACGGCATCGTTAAACTGTGCTTCGCTGGTGACTTTGCTGACGCCGACGGACGAGCCCTGATTCGCCGGTTTCACGAACAGCGGCAGGCCGAGTTGCGCCTGGATCTGCACGAAGCTGTGTTTATCGCGGTTGGCGCGAGTGAGCGTGACGAACGGTGCAATATTCAGACCGGCGTCGCGCAGCAGACGTTTTGTGACGTCTTTATCCATGCAGGCGGCAGAACCCAGCACATCGGAGCCGACAAACGGCAGGTTCGCCATCCGCAACATGCCTTGCAGGGAGCCGTCTTCGCCCAGCGTGCCGTGAACGATAGGGAACACCACGTCAATCTGTGCCAGCGCCTGCGCGTTACCGGCATCGATAAGCTGTCCCTGTGCCACGCCTGGAACCGTTGCGACGCTGATATCAGAAGGATTAAGGGCGATGTGCGCCGGATCGTCAGCGTGCAACAGATACTGGCTGGCATCGTTAACATGCCACTGGCCCTGTTTATCAATGCCCAGCAGCACCACGTCAAAACGGCTTTTATCAATCGCATCAACGATATTTTTAGCCGATTGCAATGACACCTCGTGCTCTGATGATTTTCCCCCAAAGACAATACCTACGCGCTGCTTTGCCATCTCACTCTCTTCCAGTCTGACGAAAAGCCAATAACATACCACGATGCCCGGCGGGTTTCGCGGCCTTCTGCCATAATGTTATGAGGGATGTTGAAGGGGGGCGCGTGAAAGGAAAAGGTCTGCTTATTCTTATTGTTATTGCCGGGATCGCCACGGTGGGCTACCGCTGGTTGCCGCCGCATTACAACCCTTTCGTGCCGCTTACGCTTGACGATCCGCCTGGAAAAATAACCCAGTTTAAACTCCGGCGCTTAACGCCGCAGGCGTGCGAAAACCTGTTAGCGCAGGCGAATCAACGCCAGCTTATCCGTACCCAGTCGGTCGCTGACAGCGCCGGTGAGTGTCCGCTGAGTAACGTGGTGCGCGTGCGCGATTTTGGCCCGGTCAGCCTGAACGGCAGCTTCCTTGCCAGTTGCCCGCTGGCGTTAAGCTCGGCGCTGTTTGTCAGCCAGCAGGCCCGGCCGCTCACCAAAACCTGGACCGGCAGCGAGCTTACGCGTATTGAACATCTGGGCAGCTTCGCCTGCCGCAATATCTACAGCCGCCCGGATGCGCGGCGCAGCGAACATGCCACGGCGGATGCGCTGGATATCAGCGCTTTCAGGCTGGCAAACGGACAGCGTGTTACCGTCCTCAACGGCTGGAAAGCGGAAAAGACGCAGCCCTGGCTACAGGCGCTGCTGTCGGCAAGCTGCGGCTATTACGGTAACGGTCTGGGGCCGGACTACAATGCCGCCCATGCCAACCATTTCCATCTGGGAATGCGCGGCTATGGCTTATGTCGATGAAGCATAATCTTCCGCCGAAAATTGGATAGATTGTGACTTATCTCACAAATATGATGACTGGGAAGATAAAACACCAAAGTCTGCAAGGCCGCATCTCTGGCGCTATGTCATTGCGCGTAACTTGCTAATCTGTCGGCGAATTCGCCTAAAAATGAAGACTATTTCTGTTATGGAATCCTGGAAAGTTAACCTCATTTCAGTCTGGTTCGGCTGCTTCTTCACCGGACTGGCTATCAGCCAGATATTGCCCTTCCTGCCGCTTTACGTGTCGCAGCTGGGGGTCACTTCCCATGAAGCGCTCTCTATGTGGTCCGGCCTGACGTTCAGCGTGACGTTTCTGGTGTCCGCCATTGTGTCACCGATGTGGGGCAGCCTTGCGGATCGCAAGGGGCGCAAGTTGATGCTGCTCCGCGCCTCGCTGGGGATGGCGATAGCCATTTTGCTCCAGGCCTTCGCCACCAACGTCTGGCAGCTGTTTATTCTGCGGGCGATAATGGGGCTGACCTCCGGGTACATTCCGAATGCCATGGCGCTGGTGGCCTCACAGGTACCGCGCGAGCGGAGCGGCTGGGCACTCAGCACGCTTTCCACGGCCCAGATTAGCGGTGTAATTGGCGGCCCCCTGCTCGGCGGCTTCCTGGCTGACCATGTTGGGCTGCGTGCGGTCTTTATCATTACCGCCATCCTGCTAACGGTCAGCTTTCTGGTCACCCTTTTTCTGATTAAAGAGGGCGGTCGGCCTGTCGTCAGCAAATCAGAACGCCTGAGCGGAAAGGCGGTTTTCGCCTCGCTACCTTATCCTGGCCTGATGATTAGCCTTTTTGTGACAACGATGGTGATCCAGCTCTGTAACGGCTCGGTGGGACCGATTCTGGCGCTGTTTATCAAGTCGATGGCACCGGACAGCAGCAACATTGCTTTTCTGAGCGGGATGATTGCCGCCGTGCCGGGCGTGTCGGCGCTGATGTCCGCTCCGCGTCTGGGGAAACTGGGCGACAGGATCGGTACGGCACGCATTCTGATGGCAACGCTCATCATTGCGGTGATCCTTTTCTTTGCCATGTCGTTCGTCACGACACCGCTTCAGCTCGGGGTGTTGCGCTTCCTGCTTGGCTTCGCGGATGGTGCTATGCTGCCCGCTGTACAGACGCTGCTGGTGAAATATTCCAGTGACCAGGTAACCGGCCGCATTTTTGGCTACAACCAGTCGTTCATGTATTTAGGCAACGTAGCGGGCCCGCTTATTGGCGCCTCGGTCTCGGCGATGGCGGGTTTCCGCTGGGTATTTGCCGCGACGGCGGTGGTGGTGCTTCTTAATATTATTCAACTGGCCTTAGCCTTGCGCCGTCGCCGGCGAATCGCTGAGGCAAAGTCAGGCCGACAAACACGATAATATATTATTAATTCTTATGATGGCCGCATTTTTATATAACGAAATGCGGCTCCTGTCTTTTAGAAAAACGTTTCGCTTGCGCTCCGAAATATCTTTTTTGGCAGCAATGTCACTTTTGCATAAGATAAAACCAATCCATGCTTTTCATTATTCAGTGAGGGTGTTAATTTCAGGGGAAATCACATAAGGACATAGCACCATGAAAAATCTCATTGCTGAGTTGTTGGTTAAGCTTGCCCAAAAGGAAGAAGAGTCGAAAGAGCTGGTTGCCCAGGTCGAGGCGCTGGAGATCGTTGTGACGGCGCTGCTGCGACAGATGGCAAAACCAGAGCAGGAGGCGTTGATCGACAACGTTGAAGGCGCGCTGGAAAAAGCTCGCCCTGATTCACAGGTGCCCGCAGAGGACGCGGAGCTGCTTCAGCAATACGTAAAGAAGCTTTTAAGGCATCCTCGCAGTTAACCGGCCAGAGGTGAAATGACGTGTCACAGAATTGTCATGCAGGATGCCTGGCGTCGCTCTGTTTTTATTTTACCCCGTTACCATGGGGAAATTAAAATGAAGCAGAGCACACTTTTCACCGCATTAAACTCGCTCGTAATTACCTCCTCCGTTCCTGCGAAACCGGTTAATAATAATCGCGCTGCGACGGGACTGAAATAACCCTGAATCACGGTGAAAATCATGGCCGCAGGGTGGTTTTTTTCCCGTAACGAACCAGACTTAACGTGGAACTTCACATAAAGGATGGTGCAATGAAAACAACAATACTGGTTACCCTGCTCTCTGGCCTGTGTCTGATCGCCTCAGCACATGCGGAAGAGAAAACGTTAACGCCCCAGCAGCAGCGCATGACGACCTGTAACCAACAGGCGACCTCGCAAAGTCTGAAAGGGGATGCCCGTAAAACGTATATGAGCGACTGCCTTAAAAATGGTACGACCAAACCGGGTGAAAAAAGCCTGACCCCGCAGCAGCAAAAAATGCGCGAGTGCAATGCCCAGGCGACACAGCAGATGCTGAAAGGCGACGATCGCAGCAAGTTTATGAGCGCGTGCCTGAAAAAACAGGCGTAGTGCTAACGGGTGAGTCACGGCTGTGGCTCACCCAAAATTTCATACTTTCCCCGCTATCCCCCTCTCTATAATTTGGGAAAATGTTTCAGAATATTCCCAAAAATGATGAATGATGAGTTTTATGACAATCACGAGAACATTCGGGAAGCGTGGTATCAGCAGCTTTCTCAGGATGACTCATACCGTTCCGGTCTGCGATTTGCCCGGCGAATACGGCTGGCACGCATCGTTGGTCTGGCGGCGCTGTTTGTTCCGCTTGCCAGCGTTCTGGTGAGTCAGCTTCTTTCTGGCGTCTGGTGGTTGTTATTGGTGGGCTGGGTCTTTGTCTGGCCCCATCTGGCCTGGCAGCTGGCTTTTCGTTCGACCTGCCCCCACAGCGGTGAAATCGTTAATCTGAAAATCGATGCCATCATTGCTGGCGTCTGGGTGGGATTAATAGGGTTCAATGCGCTGCCAACGGCGGCGCTGATCGTGATGATCGGCATGAACATGATGGGATCGGGGGGATGCCGCTTATTTCTGACAGGACTTGCGCTGCTTGCTCTGTCTGCCCTGCTCACCGTGCAATCCACGGGTACTCCTGTGCTATTGACCTCTGAACCGCTGGCGTTGTGGCTGACGCTCCCCGTGCTGGTGGTCTACCCCATGCTGTTTGCCTGGCTCAGCCACCGCACGGCGATCCGGCTGGCAGAGCATAAGCGTCGGCTTGAGCTGATGAGTACCCGCGACGGAATGACCGGCGTGTTCAATCGCCGTCACTGGGAAACGTTGCTGCGTAACGAATTTGAGGCCTGCCGTCGCAGCCATCGACAGGCGACGATACTGCTCATCGATATCGATCACTTCAAGACGATCAACGACACCTGGGGGCATGACGTGGGGGATGAAGCGATTGTCGCCATCACGCGCCAGCTTCAGCTGACCCTGCGCGCAGGCGATTATATTGGCCGCTTCGGGGGAGATGAATTTGCGGTGATCATGTCCGGCACGCCTGCCGAAAACGCGATTGCGGCGATGGCGCGCGTCCATGAAAGGCTGGTCAACATGCCGCTGCACGGAGCACCTATGGCGAGGTTGTGTATCAGCGTTGGGGTTGCCCCCTGGGGGGCGCAGTTCACGCACTATCGTGAATGGCTAAAGGCCGCGGACGTGGCTCTCTATAAAGCCAAAAATGCCGGACGGGGTCGCACCGAAGTGGCCGCCTGACGCCCGGCGTAACGCATCAGGACTTACTCAGCTTCTCTGATTTTTCCATGCATTTTTCCATCGCCTCGATCACGGCGGAGCGGAACCCGCGCTCTTCCAGCACGCGCACGGCTTCAATGGTTGTGCCACCCGGCGAGCACACCATATCTTTCAGTTCGCCCGGATGTTTACCCGTTTCCAGCACCATTTTGGCCGAGCCCATCACCGCCTGCGCTGCAAATTTGTAGGCCTGCGCGCGCGGCATACCGCCAAGTACGGCGGCATCGGCCATGGCTTCGATAAACATAAAGACATACGCCGGGGCAGAACCACTCACGCCGACAACCGGGTGGATCATCGGTTCGGCAATCACTTCCGCTTCGCCGAAGCAGCGGAAAATGTTCAATACATCCGCCACCTCTTCAGAAGTAACCAGCGCGTTCGGGGTAACGGAGGTCATACCGGCATTTACCAGCGACGGGGTGTTTGGCATGGCGCGAACAATCTTACGGTCGTGCCCCAGCGCGCGGGCGAGCTGGTCGAGGGTCACGCCTGCGGCAATCGACACCACCAGGCTCTCTTTGTTCAGGCTGGAGGTGATCTCGCTCAGGACTTTAATCATGATATTCGGCTTAACGGCGCCAAAGACAATGTCCGCCACCTGAGCCACTTCCTGCGCGCTTTCGGCGGCGTTGATACCATACTCATCACGCAGCGCCGCGACTTTATCCGGGGATGGGGTATAGACCCAAATCTGCCCCGGCAGCACCTGGCCGCTGGCTATCAGTCCACCGAGGATAGCTTTACCCATGTTTCCGCAGCCGATAAACCCGATTTTCTTATCCATCACGTCTCTCCGTTATTATGCGTTGTTATCTCTCATTGATAGCTTAACAACGAAATGCAGGCGACAATAGTCGCCAGAATCATAATGGGGAGACACTATGGCGATTTGGGTTGATGCGGACGCGTGTCCGAATGTGATTAAAGAGATTTTATTCCGCGCCGCCGAGCGGGTGCAGATGCCGATGACGCTGGTGGCGAACCAGAATATCCGCGTGCCGCCCTCCAGGTTCATTCGTTCTCTGCGCGTGCCGGCCGGGTTCGACGTGGCAGATAACGAGATAGTACGCCTGTGTGACGCAGGAGATCTGGTGATCACGGCGGATATCCCGCTGGCTGCCGACGTGCTGGCGAAGGGGGCCGCGGCGCTTAACCCGCGCGGCGAGCGCTACTCTCCGGCAACGATCCGGGAGAAGCTCACCATGCGTGATTTTATGGATACCCTGCGTTCCAGCGGCGTGCAAACCGGTGGGCCGGACAGCCTGTCGCAGCGCGATCGCCAGCAGTTTGCCGCCGAGCTGGATAAATGGCTGCTGGAAGTGAAGCGCCGCCCGGCGTAGCCCACCTCCGGGCTGTTTTGTGGTACAGTGTGACTTCCACAGGCTTGTCATTCCGTACCGCTTTGCAGTAAAGTTAGCGCAACATCTTCTGCAATCATTTCTTTACAGCCTTCAGTTATCCGGCAGCAAGGGGAACACCTGGTTATGAACCCACCCATCTTTTTAGTTGGCCCTCGCGGCTGTGGGAAAACCACCGTTGGTCTGGAGCTGGCGCGTCTGTGCCAGAGTCAGTTTGTCGATACTGACCACTGGCTCCAGGAGAATGCCGGTAAGACCATCGCCGATATCGTGGAGAATGAGGGGTGGGAGAGCTTTCGTGCGCGCGAAACGGCCACGCTGGAAGCGGTGACCGCACCGTCGACCGTGATTGCGACCGGTGGAGGCATTATTCTGGCGCCGTATAACCGCCAGTTTATGCGCGAAAAGGGTGTCGTAATCTACCTTTGTGCCCCGGTTTCTACGCTGGTGGGGCGGCTGGAGGCGTTTCCGGAAGAGGGACAGCGCCCGGCGCTGACCGCGAAACCGCTGAGTGAAGAGGTCAGCGACGTCCTCGCCGAACGCGATGCACTGTACCGCGAGGCGGCACACCACGTTGTGGATGCGTCAGCGTCACCCGAGAAAGTTGCGATTCAGATTATTACCGCCCTGCGTTTGGCTTGCGCCAGCTAACAGCCGTCTATACTCATAGCTCAGACATAAAAAAAGGATGAGCTATGCCAACCAGACCTCCCTATCCACGTGAAGCCCGCATCGTTACCGTTGAAAAAGGTAATAGCGATCAGACCGTAACCTGGTACCAGCTGCGTGCCGATCACCCTAAACCTGATTCGCTGATCAGCGAACATGAAACCGAACAGGAAGCGCTGGATGCGAAACGGCGCTATGAGGATCCTGAGAAGTCCTGACAGGAATCCGAATTCGTTACAACCGTGCCTGAATCACACTTTTAACATATCGCTGATGTTAAGCAGCAGTTAATATTTAGTTATTACAGGTGGATTCGGAAAGGCCAGTCGATCTTTACATTACGGTGTAGAGATCCCCTGCTACCCTTGGTGCTGTTTTGTTGAAAAAATGAACAGTGCAGCGTAGTGAGCCTGTACTTGTGTGGCAGTTGTGGTAGTAACGGAAGGCGATCAAAATGAAGGCGACGTTGGCGATCCTCACGATTGGTGTGGTGCCTGTAAGCGAAGTATTACCGCTCTTAACCGAGCATGTCTCTGAACAACAAATTACGCATCTCAGTCTGTTAGGGAAGCTCAGTCGGGAAGAGGTCATGGAAGACTACGCGGTCGGAGAGGGGGAAGATCCCCTGGCAACGTTACTCAGTGACGGTAAACTGGCGCATGTGTCGCGCCAGAAAATCGAGCGCGCGCTACAGGGTGTGATCGAAGTGCTCGACAATCAGGACTATGACGTCATTTTGCTGATGAGCACAGCACCCGTTAAAGGACTCAGCGCGCGTAATGCCATTCTGCTCGAACCGATGCGGATTATCCCCCCGCTGGTGGCGTCAATTGTTGATGGTCATCAGGTGGGCGTTATCGTTCCCGTAGAAGAACTGCTGGATAACCAGACGGTGAAGTGGGCCGCGCTGGAGCACACCCCGCTGTACGCGCTGGCTAACCCGTTCTGGGACAGCGAAGCGAAGCTAATTGCGGCCGGGCAGGAGTTGATCGACAGAGGGGCGGATGTCCTGATGCTGGACTGCCTGGGCTTCCATCAACGGCATCGTGATTTACTGCAAAAGGCGCTGGATGTTCCGGTGCTGCTCTCTAACGTCCTGATGGCGCGTCTGGCGTCAGAATTACTGGTGTAATGATTTTGCGTGACAGGTCATGAGCATGGCCCCTATAGTGGATTTTTCTCTATAAATATAAGGGCCAGTTCATGCTTCAAAGTAACGAATACTTTTCCGGTAAAGTGAAATCCATTGGTTTTACCAGCAGCAGCACTGGCCGCGCCAGTGTCGGCGTAATGGCGGAAGGGGAATACACCTTTGGCACCGCAGAAGCGGAAGAGATGACGGTGGTCAGTGGTGCGCTGAACGTCCTGCTGCCGGGTGAAACGGAGTGGAAAGTCTATAGTGCCGGGCAGGTGTTCAACGTGCCGGGCCACAGCGAGTTCCATTTGCAGGTTGCAGAGCCAACCTCTTATCTGTGCCGCTATCTGAAATAAAAGCATGCCGGGTGGCGCATTCGCTTACCCGGCCTACGTTTTGCCTGTCAACGCTGCGCTTCGCCGCCGAGACCTTCCACCAGGTTCTGGATCAGCGCCGCCAGCTCTCCGGTCATCAGGATAAAGTCTGCGTCAAAGCGCTGAGCATAATCTTCGCGGTCGATATCTTCGTTCTGATCGCGCAGTTCATCGCAGAATTTAAGGCGCTTCACGGAGCCGTCATCACACATCACAAACTGAATGCGCTGCTGCCAGTCGAGTGCCAGTTTAGTCACCACTTTGCCCGCTTCAATGTGCACGGCGATCTCGTCGCTCACCAGATCCTGTTTCTTCGCGCGGATCACGCCGCCATCTTCCAGCAGCGCTTTCAGCTCTGCTTCATCAAGGATCTGGAAGCCCTGCGCGGCAGTCCCGCTGCGCACCCACTCAGTCAGGGTCAGCTCAATCGGCGTCTCCAGTGCCAGCGGTACCACCGGTAATGAGCCAAGGCTCTTACGCAGCAGCGCCAGCGTATCTTCCGCTTTTTTGGCGCTGGCGCAGTCGACCATGATCAGCCCGTTCACGGTGTCGATCCACATCATGGTCTGGCTAAAGCGGCTAAAGGCGCGCGGCAGCAGCGAGTGCAGCACTTCATCCTTCAGTGAATCTTTTTCGGTTTTTTTAAGCTTACGGCCCTGTTCAGCTTCCAGCTTGAAGATCTTCGCTTCGAGCGCCTGCTTCACCACAGGCGTCGGCAGGATCTTCTCTTCTTTGCGGGCGCAAACGATGATTTGCCCCGTGCTGCTGGCGTGGGTCAGCGCATCGCTTTGAGAACCCATTGGCGGAACCCAGCCGGTTTTTGCCATATCCTGGCTACCGCAAGGGGTAAAGGAGTAAGCGGCTAACTGTTTTTCCATCTCTTCTGCACGCAGCGAAACGTCGCGGCTGAGACGGTAAACCATCAAATTTTTGAACCACAGCATGATAATTTCCACGGCCTTGTCGTTAAATCAGCGGGCATGATAACGAATTGTCGCATCGCTTGCATTGCTAATCGGGAAGCGGGCTTCTACTCTGTTGATAATCAAAATAATGAGGAGTGTCTTGTGCGTATTGGGATTGATTTGGGCGGCACCAAAACAGAAGTTATTGCGTTGAGCGAGCAGGGGGAGCAACTGTTTCGCCACCGTCTGCCTACGCCGCGCGATGATTATCACCAGACCATAGAGACGATTGCCCGTCTGGTCGATATGGCAGAGCAGGCAACGGGCGAGACGGGCACGGTCGGGATGGGGATCCCCGGCTCCATTTCGCCGTATACCGGCGTGGTGAAAAATGCCAACTCTACCTGGCTCAACGGTCAGCCGTTTGATAAAGACTTAAGCCAGCGTCTGAACCGGGAAGTGCGTCTGGCAAATGACGCTAACTGCCTGGCGGTCTCTGAGGCCGTAGATGGCGCAGCGGCTGGCGCGCAGACCGTATTTGCGGTCATTATCGGTACCGGCTGCGGGGCGGGCGTGGCCTTCGGTGGGCGCTCGCATATTGGCGGCAACGGCACCGCAGGTGAGTGGGGGCACAACCCGTTACCGTGGATGGACGAAGATGAACTCAAATACCGTGCCGAGGTGCCGTGCTACTGTGGCAAGCAGGGCTGTATTGAGACTTTTATTTCCGGCACGGGGTTTGCCACCGATTATCATCGTCTGAGCGGCCAGCCGCTGAAAGGCAACGAGATTATGCGTCTGGTTGAGGAACAGGATCCGGTGGCTGAACTGGCGCTCAGCCGCTACGAAATGCGGTTGGCTAAATCACTGGCGCATGTGATCAATATCCTCGATCCGGACGTGATTGTGCTGGGCGGCGGCATGAGCAACGTTGACCGGCTGTACGCGACGGTGCCAACGCTGGTGAAACAGTGGGTATTTGGGGGCGAATGCGAAACGCCGATCCGCAAAGCCGTCCATGGAGATTCCAGCGGTGTGCGCGGCGCGGCGTGGCTCTGGCCGGAATAAACGCAAAACGGCAACTTGCGTTGCCGTTTTTGATGTTTGTACCCTCTCCCACAGAGAGAGGGCCAAGGTGAGGGCAACATCCCCCATTTACTGCACCGCAAACTCCCTGTCCAGCCTGCTATACCCCAGCCCGTTGATCTTCTTCACCTTGATCTGCACCGGAATACGTTCTTTCATTGCCTCTACGTGGCTGATCACGCCAATGGTTTTCCCGGTGGCGTTCAGCGCGTCGAGCGCATCCAGCGCGGTGTCCAGCGTTTCGCTGTCGAGTGTGCCGAACCCTTCATCCAGGAAAAGCGAGTCAATGCGCGTTTTGTGACTGACCAGATCGGAAAGCGCTAAAGCCAGCGCCAGACTGACGAGGAAACTTTCCCCGCCGGACAGGGTACGGGTATCGCGTACCGCATCGGCCTGCCAGGTATCAACCACCTCCAGTTCCAGCGCGTCGCTGGCTTTACGCTGAAGCAGATAGCGGCCATGCAGACGGTTGAGCTGCTGGTTGGCAAGCCACACCAGATTATCCAGCGTCAGCCCCTGGGCGAATTTACGGAATTTATCGCCGGTGCTGGAGCCTATCAGCGCATTGAGATAGCCCCAGTCGTCAGCCTGACGCGCCGCCTCCTCAATCTGCTGCATAAGCGCCTGCTGGTGCAGACGGTTATCACCGTCCTGCTTGAGCTGCTGGCGGATCTCCCCCTGATGCGTGGTGTTTTCACGAAGCTGTTGCGCCAGCTGGTGTAACTGCGCCTGAAGGGTTGCGGCGTCGGTTTCCAGCCCCTCGGGGCGCTGTGCCTGATGCGCCTGAAGCTGCTGGTTTGCCTGTACGGAGAGCGCCGTGGCCTGCTGGAGCTGGTTCTCCAGCGTCTGCTTTTGTTGTTCAAGCTGGCGGATCGACGCTTCATCCAGCAGGGCGGAGAGAAATGCCTCCTGACTGGCAAAGCAGCTCGCGGTCAGCGCGGCGCTGAACTGAGCCTGCGACTGCTGAAGCCGTTCACGCTCAAGCGTCTCCTGCTGCTGTAGGGTGGCGAGCTGGCTTTGTAGCGACACGCATTCGTCATGGATGCCGCGCCAGTTCTCAGGGATAACCGCGTCGGCTTCTGCGTCATCAGAATCCGGCAGCGTCTCCAGGATGGGCATCAGGACGTTAATACGTTCCTGAATCGTACCGTGCTGGGCCTGTTTTTCCTGCCAGCGGGTATATTCAGCTTCGCGTGCGCTCAGCCAGGCGCTTTCGGCCCCTTCATCGGGCACGCTAAGCGACAGCGACTCTAGCGAGGCTGCCAGCGCCTGACGCGTCGCCGTCAGCTGCTGCTGGTACTGGCGCGCCTGATCTTCCTGTTCATTGAGCTGGTTTTGCAGCGTCAGACGTTGGCTAAGCTGATACAGATGGCGTTCATACTGCTCCTGTTCGCTCATCCAGGGGGCAATATCATCCTGAATATTCAGCGCTATGTTCAGGGAGGTGCAGACCTCCAGCCACTCTTTAGTGAGTGCTTGCTCTTCCTGAGAGAGGGCCTGTACTTCCTCTGTCTCGCGCTGGATCTGTTGGGTGAGCGCATTCACCTGCCCGAGCACCAGCAATCCTTCCTCTTTTAGCGCGGCAACCTCTTTCTCCAGCGCGTCGCGGCGGCGCTGATTGTCGGTCAGTTCAAGCGCCTGATACTGCACAACTGCCGGATGTTCGCTTGAACCGCAGAGCGGGCAAGGTTTACCCGCTTCGAGCTGTGCACGATAGTTCTCAAGATCCTTGATTGTTGCCTCACGCTCACAGAGCGCTTTCAGGTCGGCATAGTGCTGATTTTTCTCTTTGAACTGCTGACGCCGCAGGATCAGCGTTTCATTGAGCTTAGCCTGCTCAGCCTGCGCTTTTTGCACGCTTTCCGCATTATGGCGCAGCCGTTTTTGCAGCGGCTGATAGCGAGCGTGAAGCGCAGTCAGACGCTGGCGGAGCGCCCGCGATTGTGCCTGTTGCTCCATTGCCGTCGCGAGATCCTCAGCCGTCAGCGTCAGCGTACTCTCCGGCATCTCAGCCAGTTTCTGACGAAGCTCAGCCATACGCGCTGACTGGGCCACAAGCTGATTTTTATCGCGACTCAGTTGCGTAAAATGCGCCCGCCAGCCGGCAATTTCCTGCCCCCACTGACGGAAACGATCGTGTTCGGTTAGCCACTGCGTCAGTACCGTGTGTTCTGTCTGCAACTGTTCACGGTTGTGCAGCGCACCGTTGCGAATACGCGAGCGCTGCGCCGCTCTGTCGAGTAAGCGAGTATTTACTTCAACAATTCGCGCTGTTGTCTGCGCCAGGCGGGTGGTCTGCTCCTGCTGATACTCCCACAGCGGACGCAGCTGGGCGGCGGGCTGTGCCAGCTGGAGCTTCGCCAGTTGCGGCGCGGCGTCCGTCAGAGCCTGTTGCGCCTGCTGCTGCGAAGCGGCTGCGCGTTGCTGCTCACGTATCAGCTCGTCGTTACGCGTAAGCCACTGAAAATCTTTCTGTTGGCTCTGCTGCTGTGCCAGCAGGATTTTTTCTTCATCAGTAAGTGCCTGCAAACTTTGCTGCAAGTGCTGCTGCTGTTCCTCGCTCAGCAGCACAACGCCTGCGGCCTGCGCTTCGCACATCTCCAGCGCGTTGCGTGCCGCTTTGTGTTTTTCAAAAACCATGGCGGAAATCTGGCCGTAAATTTCCGTGCCGGTCAGTTCCTCCAGCAGCTCTGCCCGATCGCTCGGTTTAGCATTCAGGAAGGCGGCAAACTGCCCCTGTGAGAGCAACATCGAGCGGGTAAAGCGACCATAGTCCAGCCCGGTGAGTGCGGCGGTTTGTTCCAGCTTATCCGTGACTTTATCGGCCAGAATTTTGCCGTCTTCGCAGCGGGCCAGCTCAACGCGCGGTGCCTGTAAGTTCCCGTCTGGCTGGTTGCGGGCGCGGTTCTGGCTCCAGAAAGCGCGATAAGCAACGCCTTTGACCTCAAATTCCACTTCAGCCAGGCATTCGGCGGTATCGCGCGTCATCAGGTCGTTTTGTGCCTGAGAGACCTTATTAAGACGTGGTGTTTCGTGGTAAAGCGCCAGGCAGATGGCATCCAGCAGCGTGGTTTTACCCGCGCCGGTTGCGCCGGTGATGGCAAACAGCCCATTGCTGGCGAAAGGCTCCGCGGTGAAATCGATTTTCCACTCACCCTTTAGCGAATTCAGATTTTTCAGACGCAGGCTCAGAATTTTCATGCGTTTTCGTCCTCGTCATTGAGGGAATGCAAGGTATGGGCAAACAGCTCGTTAAGCCTGGTGCGCCTGGCCTCGTCCACTTCTTCATGCGCAAGCCGCCGCGCGAACACCTCTTCAACCCGAAGTTCGCTAAGCGTTTCACGCTGGGCGTTCAGCAGAATTTTCTCGCGCTGCTCGCGGCTGCGACGTACCAGCAGCACCTCTACGGGAAGGTCTTCCGTCAGCGTCTGAATTTTACGCTGCATATCGTACAGGTAGTCGTCGGTGGCGATTTCGATATCGAGCCAGACGGGGGGATTAAGCACTGCGCCGCGCCACTGCTCAAGCTGAGCGGTAATGGCGGCCAGATCGCCTTTCAGCACTGCCAGCGGCTGGGTGACCGGCACCTCAAGCGTCTCAACGGCGCTAAGTTTGCCTTCGGTGAAGCTCACCAGATGCACGGATTTGGCTTTGCCCGTTTCGTCAAAACTGAGGGAAATGGGCGAGCCGCAGTAGCGAATATGCTCGCAGCCGCCGACGATCTGGGCCCGGTGAATATGCCCGAGGGCAATGTAGTCGGCGGGAGGAAAGTTTTGCGCTGGAAACGCGTCCAGCGTACCGATATAAATCTCGCGCACCGCATCACTCTTACTGGCCCCGACGGTGGTGAGGTGCCCGGTGGCAACGATAGGAATGGCCTGTTCACCGCGCAGGGCGCAGGCTTCCGTATGCTGCTGGTGATAATAGCGGGTGATGGCCTGCAACAGATGCTGCTGTTTTTCGCTCCCGGACAGGCCTGCCTGGCTTTGCACGATATCGCGCGGGCGTAAAAACGGAATTGGGCATAGCACTGCGCCCGGCGTGCCGTCACGTTTTTTCAGGATCTGCGGCGCGTGTCCGGCGCTGGCCACCACGGTGGTATTGAGGAACGCCAGAATATCGCGGGATTCATTCAGCGTCGCCACCGAGTCATGGTTTCCGGCGACAATCACCAGGTGACAACCGGTTTGCTGGAGGTTGACCACAAAACGGTTGTACAGCTCACGCGCATAGCTCGGCGGCGATCCGGTATCAAAAATGTCGCCCGCCACAATAATTGCGTCCACCTCGTGAGCCTGAGCCGTCTCCAGCAGCCAGTTCAGGAACGCTTCATGTTCCGCGGCGCGGCTTTTGCTGTAAAAATTTTGACCCAGGTGCCAGTCTGAGGTGTGAAGTATGCGCATAAGAGATCCGTGGCAATAATAAGAAAGCAGGATTATAAACGTTCGGGGAACGGAAAATAACCGCTGTAATAAAACAACAGTTTGCTATTTATCGTGGTAATGTTTTTCATAAATCTGTCATAAATCTGACGCATAATGACGCCGCATTACAGACTTGTAACTTAAATACGATAAGACAGGGCAAAGTATGGCGAGACGTATTCTGGTCGTAGAAGATGAAGCTCCGATCCGTGAAATGGTGTGCTTCGTGCTTGAACAAAATGGCTTCCAGCCGGTTGAAGCGGAAGATTATGACAGCGCGGTGAACCAGCTGAATGAACCCTGGCCCGATCTGATCCTGCTGGACTGGATGCTGCCTGGCGGTTCCGGATTGCAGTTTATCAAGCATATCAAACGCGAGGCGATGACCCGCGATATCCCGGTGGTGATGCTGACGGCGCGCGGTGAGGAAGAGGATCGCGTGCGCGGTCTGGAAACCGGCGCGGACGATTACATCACCAAGCCATTCTCTCCAAAAGAGCTGGTGGCGCGTATCAAAGCCGTGATGCGCCGTATTTCACCGATGGCGGTGGAAGAGGTGATTGAGATGCAGGGTCTGAGCCTGGATCCTACCTCACACCGGGTCATGACCGGTGAAAATCCCCTCGATATGGGCCCCACCGAATTTAAACTCCTGCACTTCTTTATGACACACCCGGAGCGCGTTTACAGCCGCGAACAGTTGCTGAATAACGTCTGGGGAACTAACGTCTATGTCGAAGACCGAACGGTTGACGTCCATATTCGCCGCCTGCGTAAAGCACTGGAACTGAGCGGCCACGATCGCATGGTACAGACGGTCCGCGGCACGGGTTATCGCTTCTCGACCCGTTTCTGAACAATGACAGGAGTGTGACGCGTGCTGGAACGTCTGTCATGGAAAAGGCTCGTCTTTGAACTGATCTTATGCTGCATTCCGGCCCTCATTCTGGGGGCTATTTTTGGCTATCTGCCGTGGTTTTTACTGGTGGCCGTGACGGGGTTGCTCGTCTGGCATTTCTGGAATTTACTGCGTCTTTCCTGGTGGCTGTGGGTCGACAGAAGTATGACACCCCCGCCGGGAAGCGGGAGCTGGGAACCGCTACTCTACGGCCTGCACCAGATGCAGATGCGTAATAAAAAGCGCCGTCGTGAGCTGGGAAGCCTGATAAAACGCTTTCGCAGCGGCGCGGAGTCGCTGCCGGACGCAGTGATCCTGACGACGGAAGAAGGGACCATCTTCTGGTGCAATGGCCTCGCACAGCAGCTGTTGGGCCTGCGCTGGCCGGATGATAACGGTCAGAACATCCTCAACCTTCTGCGCTATCCCGAGTTCACGCTGTATCTGAAAACGCGTGATTTTAGTCGTCCGCACAATCTGAAGCTCAATAACGGTCGCCATCTTGAAATTCGCGTGATGCCCTACAGCGATCGGCAGTGGCTGATGGTGGCGCGGGATGTCACCCAGATGCATCAGCTTGAGGGCGCGAGACGTAACTTCTTTGCCAACGTCAGCCACGAGCTGCGTACGCCGTTGACGGTGCTTCAGGGCTATCTGGAGATGATGCAGGAGCAAACGCTTGAGGGGGCGCCGCGTGAGAAAGCGCTGCATACCATGCGGGAACAGACGTTCCGCATGGAAGGGCTGGTCAAACAGCTACTAACGCTTTCAAAAATTGAGGCTGCCCCGTCGCTGGCGCTAAACGACATCATTGATGTGCCGATGATGTTGCGGGTGGTGGAGCGCGAAGCCCAAACGCTGAGCCATAATCAACACACCCTGAGTTTTGATGTTGATAACACGCTGAAAGTGCTCGGCAGTGAAGATGAGCTGCGAAGCGCTATCTCAAACCTGGTCTATAACGCCGTGAATCATACCCCGACAGGGACGCATATCGCGGTGCGGTGGCAGCATACTCCGGCAGGGGCTGAGTTTAGCGTCGAGGACAACGGGCCGGGGATTGGGCCTGAACACCTCCCGCGTCTCACCGAACGGTTCTACCGGGTGGATAAGGCGCGCTCGCGGCAGACCGGCGGGAGCGGACTGGGGCTGGCAATTGTGAAGCATGCCGTCAGCCACCACGAAAGCCGGCTCAATATCGAAAGCACCCTGGGTAAGGGCACGCGCTTTAGCTTCGTGATTCCGGAACGATTAATTGCCAAAAAAAGTGCCTGACAGCGTGTGTGTCAGGCTACCTTTCCACGGGCCAGCGATTGCTGGCCCGTTTGCTTTGCAGTCAAGCGAAACGCGAGTGAATATTATACGGCTGGTGCTTTTTTGTTCGCATGATTAGCCATGAGTTTTTCTTATACATGGCATATTATTTTGGTCTAAATTTTCATGCTGGCATATTGTTCTGGTTTTACGATCCCTTCTTGCCTTTAAACGTTATAAGCGTTTAAATTGCCCCCCATATACTGTCAGACCGACTGTATTTGCGTGGTAAATCGAAAAACTATTCTTCGCCACGCCTGGACGGGAGCATATCCCGCTGAAATTGAGCAAATTTTCCGCTGTATCGTCCCGTCAGGGATGGCGAAAATCTCAACGTATTCAACACCACATCCACAGGCAGTAAGGTTTTATGACCCATCACTTGAAATCGCGTGACATTATCGCGCTGGGCTTTATGACATTTGCGCTGTTCGTTGGCGCAGGTAACATCATTTTTCCTCCAATGGTTGGCTTACAGGCGGGTGAACACGTCTGGACGGCTGCGTTTGGCTTCCTGCTTACTGCCGTGGGCCTGCCGGTACTGACCGTTATCGCGCTGGCGAAAGTCGGTGGCGGTGTGGACAGCCTCAGCACCCCGATTGGCAAAGTGGCTGGCGTTCTGCTGGCAACCGTCTGCTATCTGGCCGTTGGCCCGCTGTTCGCAACCCCGCGTACGGCGACCGTCTCCTTTGAAGTGGGTATTGCCCCGCTGACCGGTGACGGCGCGATGCCGCTGTTTATTTACAGCCTCATTTACTTCGCCATCGTGATTCTGGTTTCTCTCTATCCGGGCAAACTGCTGGATACTGTGGGTAACTTCCTGGCACCGCTGAAAATTGTGGCGCTGATTGTGCTGGCGGTTGCGGCCATCGTCTGGCCTGCGGGGCCCATCAGCTCCGCGATGGACGCCTACCAGAACGCGGCGTTCTCAAACGGTTTCGTGAACGGCTATCTGACGATGGATACGCTTGGCGCGATGGTGTTTGGTATCGTTATCGTTAACGCCGCGCGTTCCCGCGGGGTGACCGAAGCGCGTCTGCTGACTCGCTACACCATCTGGGCTGGCCTGATGGCCGGTGTCGGCCTGACGCTGCTGTATCTGGCGCTGTTCCGTCTGGGTTCAGATAGCGCAACGCTGGTCGATCAGAGCGCAAACGGCGCGGCGATCCTGCATGCTTACGTGCAGCACACCTTTGGTGGTGCAGGCAGCATGCTGCTGGCGGCGCTGATTTTCCTGGCCTGTCTGGTGACGGCGGTGGGTCTGACCTGCGCCTGCGCGGAGTTCTTCGCTCAGTATCTGCCGCTTTCTTACCGCACGCTGGTGTTTATCCTCGGCATCTTCTCCATGGCGGTGTCAAACCTCGGTCTGAGCCACCTGATTCAGGTCTCAATTCCGGTGCTGACGGCGATCTATCCGCCATGTATCGTGCTGGTAGTGCTGAGCTTCACCCGTCCGTGGTGGCATAACTCCACGCGAATTATTGCGCCAGCCATGTTTATCAGCCTGATTTTTGGTATCCTTGACGGGATCAAAGCATCAGCATTTGCAGAAATCCTGCCTGCCTGGACACAGCGTCTGCCGCTGTCCGAGCAGGGCCTGGCCTGGCTGATGCCTTCCGTTGTAGCGCTGGTTCTGGCGATTATCTGGGACCGTGCGGCAGGGCGTCAGGTGACATCCAACGCCCATTAATCAACGGCAACAAATTGTTTAACCACGGGGCTTAAGGCCCCGTGGTTTTTTGTTTTTTTCGTGTTGAATGGCAAGATTTTAATGGAAAGCACTAACAAACTTAAACGTGGATTGAGCACCCGCCACATCCGCTTTATGGCGCTGGGCTCGGCTATCGGTACCGGTCTTTTTTATGGCTCGGCAGATGCCATCAAAATGGCCGGTCCAAGCGTTCTGCTGGCCTACATCATCGGCGGCGTGGCGGCGTATATCATCATGCGCGCCCTTGGCGAAATGTCGGTTCACAACCCCTCTGCCAGTTCCTTCTCCCGCTACGCGCAGGAAAATTTAGGCCCGCTGGCCGGGTTTATCACCGGCTGGACCTACTGCTTCGAAATCCTGATTGTTGCCATTGCCGATGTGACGGCGTTTGGTATCTATATGGGTGTCTGGTTCCCCGCCGTGCCGCACTGGATCTGGGTGCTGAGCGTGGTGCTGATCATCTGCGCCGTTAACCTGATGAGCGTGAAGGTGTTTGGCGAGCTGGAGTTCTGGTTCTCCTTCTTCAAGGTCGCGACCATTATCATCATGATCCTCGCCGGTTTCGGCATTATCATCTGGGGTATCGGCAACGGTGGACAGCCAACCGGCATTCACAACCTGTGGAGCAACGGCGGCTTCTTTAGCAACGGCTGGCTCGGGATGGTCATGTCGCTGCAGATGGTCATGTTCGCCTATGGCGGAATCGAGATTATCGGCATCACCGCCGGGGAAGCGAAAGATCCGGAGAAGTCTATTCCGCGCGCCATCAACTCGGTGCCGATGCGCATCCTGGTGTTCTACGTGGGCACGCTGTTTGTGATTATGTCCATCTACCCGTGGAACCAGGTGGGCACCAACGGCAGCCCGTTTGTCCTGACTTTCCAGCATATGGGCATTGCGTTTGCCGCCAGCATTCTCAACTTTGTGGTGCTGACCGCCTCGCTGTCGGCCATCAACAGTGACGTGTTCGGCGTGGGCCGTATGCTGCACGGCATGGCGGAGCAGGGCAGTGCGCCGAAGGTGTTTGCCAAAACGTCGCGTCGCGGTACCCCGTGGGTAACGGTGCTGGTCATGACCGTGGCGCTGCTGTTCTCGGTCTACCTGAACTACATTATGCCGGAGAACGTCTTCCTGGTGATTGCGTCGCTGGCGACCTTTGCGACGGTGTGGGTGTGGATCATGATCCTGCTGTCGCAGATTGCGTTCCGTCGCCGCCTGTCGCCAGAAGAGGCCAAAGCGCTGAAGTTTAAAGTGCCGGGCGGCGTGCCAACGACCATTGTCGGTCTCATCTTCCTGGTCTTCATCATTGGCCTGATTGGTTATCACCCGGATACCCGTATTTCCCTGTACGTGGGCTTCGCGTGGATCGTCCTGCTGCTGGTGGGCTGGATGTTTAAATGTCGCCGCGATCGTCAGCTGGCGGAAGCACAGTAACATTCTTTTCCCCTCTCCCCGTGGGAGAGGGTTAGGGTGAGGGCATCAGGCCGCACTGATGCCTCCTCCCCCGTCCTCCTCCCCCAATAAATTCCGTCATGGTGAGCTAACCTTAACAACCCTGTGGCAAGGTGACGTCAATTTCATCAAAGGGGATTCGTGATGTTAAACGCCTGGCACCTTCCGGTTGCCCCATTTGTTAAGCAAAACAAAGACAACCTTGTGATTACGCTCTGGCTGGCAGGGGAAAATCAGCCTGAACGTGTGACCCTGCGCGCCGAAGTGGATAACGAAGAAACGTCGCTGAAAATGCACAAGGTGCGCAGCCAGCCTCAGCCGGGTATTACGGCGTGGCGGACGAATATCGATTTGCGCAGCGGACAGCCGCGTCGCCGCTACGGCTTCAAGCTGCTGTGGAACAACCGCCAGCTGTGGTTTACCCCGCAGGGCTTCAGCCGTTTCCCTCCGGCCCGGCTGGAGCAGTTTGCCGTGGATCACCCGGATAACGGCCCGCAGTGGGTTAACGATCAGGTCTTTTACCAGATTTTCCCGGACCGCTTTGCGCGCAGTGAAAAGCGCACCGCCGATCAGGACAAGGTTTATTACCATCATGCGGTCGGTCACGACATCATTCTGAAAAAATGGGACGAGCCGCTGACCGCCCAGGCGGGGGGATCGACCTTTTACGGCGGCGATCTCGACGGTATCAGCGAAAAACTGCCGTACCTGAAAAAGCTCGGCGTGACGGCGCTGTACCTGAACCCGGTGTTTAAAGCGCCAAGCGTTCACAAATACGATACGCAGGACTACCGCCACGTTGACGAGCAGTTTGGCGGTGACGAGGCGCTGCTGCGGCTGCGCCACAACACGCAAAAAGAGGGTATGCGCCTGATCCTTGATGGCGTGTTCAATCATAGCGGTGATTCTCATGCGTGGTTCGACCGTCACAATCAGTCGATGGGCGGCGCATGCCATAATCCGGATTCCCCCCAGCGTGACTGGTACATTTTTGACGAGAATGGCCGCGCCCTGGACTGGCTGGGCTACCCGAGCCTGCCGAAGCTCGATTTCCAGTCGTCAACGCTTGTGAATGAAATCTACGGCGGCGAAAACAGCATCGTGCGCCACTGGCTGAAAGCGCCGTGGAATATGGACGGCTGGCGGCTGGACGTGGTGCATATGCTGGGTGAAGCAGGCGGGGCGCGGAATAACCTTCAGCATGTCGCCGCCATTACCCGGTCGGCAAAAGCGGCCCGGTCGGAAGCATTCGTCTTCGGGGAGCACTTTGGCGACGCGCGTCAGTGGTTGCAGGCAGATGCAGAAGACGCGTCGATGAATTATCGCGGCTTCACCTTCCCGTTGTGGGGCTTCCTCGCTAACACCGATATCTCTTACGATCCGCAGCATATTGACGCCGAAACCTGCATGGCGTGGATGGAGAACTATCGCGCTGGCCTGTCTCATCAGCAGCAGCTTCGGATGTTTAACCAGCTCGACAGCCACGATACCGCGCGCTTTAAATCGCTGCTGGGTAAAGATGTGGCGCGTCTGCCGCTGGCGGTGACCTGGCTTTTCACCTGGCCGGGCGTGCCGTGCATCTATTACGGAGATGAAGTGGGGCTGGACGGTAACAACGATCCGTTCTGCCGCAAAACCTTCCCATGGGAGCCTGAAAAGCAGGATCAGGATCTGTTCAGCCTGTACCAGCGTATGGCGACACTACGCAAGCAGAGCCAGGCCCTGCGCTACGGGGGCTGTCAGGTGATGTACGCCCAAGATAATGTGGTGGTGTTTGTCCGCGTCTACAACCAGCAGCGCGTGCTGGTGGCGATCAACCGGGGCGAGGCGTGTGAAGTGGTGCTGGAAGATTCACCGCTGCTGGCCGGTAAAACGTGGAAGAGCAAAGAGGGGAAAGCGACGTTACAGGAGAACGTGCTCACGCTGCCGGCGATCTCCGCTACGGTCTGGTTCGGCAGCTAAGCGCAGGCAGCATGGTTTTCACCTTTTAGATGGCGCAAATGCAACTATTTGTGTCAATCTTAACGGATCTTTTACGGTGAAGGTGGAAACATGGACGAGCTTTACATCCTTGGCTGTTTGTTCCTGGTTTTTGCGCTGGTCGTGGCCCCCGTGCTTGCGGTGATAGGCTTTAATCGAAGCACGGCGGCGCGGCAGGAGATCGCCCGGCTTCGCCAGCGCATTGAGGCGCTTGAGCAGCATGGTGTAGCTGAGAAAGCGCCGGAGCCGGTGCAGACCGCCGCGCCAGTGGAGACACCAGCGCCGGTGCCAGAGGCCGTTAACGCACCTGTCGATCCCTGGCGTCCCGAACCGCCCGTCACTGAAGCAGAACCTGCGCCTGTCCCGGCGGCAAAACGGCCTTCCGCCTTTGGCGGCATCCTGTCCTCGCTGACGCGCTGGTTTATGCAGGGCAATCCGCTGGCAAAACTGGGGATTGTACTGCTCTTCCTCGGCCTCTCTTTCCTGCTGCGCTATACCGTTGAACATTCACTGTTTCCGCTTGAGCTGCGTCTTGCCGCCACGGCGCTATTTGCCATGGTTCTGCTGGCCGTTGGATGGCGGCTGCGGCACAGGCAGCGGATCTACGCGCTGATCCTCCAGGGCGGGGCGACCGGCGTGCTTTACCTGACCGTCTTTGGCGCATTCCGGCTGTGGCAGATGCTGCCGATGACGCTGGCGTTTGCGCTGCTGGTGGTGATTTGCGCGGCGAGCGTCGGGCTGGCCGTGCTGCAAAAGGCGCTGAGCCTTGCCATGCTGGCGAGCCTCGGCGGATATCTTGCGCCGCTGCTCCTGTCTACCGTGGGCGGTAGCTTTGTGGCGCTGTTCTCCTTCTATCTTCTGCTCTCCATCGGCATTCTCGTCATCAGCATCTGGCAGCACTGGCGCGAGCTCAACCTGCTCGGGCTGTTCTTCACGTTTGGCGTTGGCGGAGTGTGGGGGCTGAGCGACTACCAGCCTGAAAACTATGTTATCTGTCAGCTGTTCCTGATTGCCAATACGCTTATTTTTGGCGTGTTTAGCGTAGCGCTGTCGCTGCGGGCGCAGGAAAAAGGTAAACAGATTATTGACGGCGTACTGCTGTTTGCTCCGCCGCTGATTGGTTTTGGGATGCAGTACGGCATGACGTCTCACTGGACGTACGGCCCGGCGCTCAGCGCGCTGGGCTATGGTGCGTTTTATCTCTCCCTGGCGTTTCTCGCACTGCGACGCTATCCGTCTGTCGGGCGGCCACTGATTATGGCGGCGCTGGCGATCGGCGGCGGGTTTGCCACGCTTGCCATTCCGCTGGCGCTTTCAGCGCGCTGGACGGCGATGGCCTGGGCGCTGGAAGGGCTGGGTATTCTCTGGCTGGGCGTGCAACAGCAGCAGCGGCGCATGAGCTATAGCGGGACGGCGCTGCTGGTGCTGGCGCTCGGCAGCGCGATATGGGCGCAAATGGACGGCGTTACCTCGCTGAGCCTGCTGCTTATATTCGCAGTGCTCAGTCTTTGCTGGCTGGCTGCGGCCTGGCTGTGGCAGAAAATCGCGCGGCCGGGCAGTTGGGCTCTGCTGGCCGGTGGGCTGCTGTTCTGGTTAGTGGCGCTGCTGGGCGCATCGCAGCTGTTCCTGAAGCAGGAGTTATCGGTTCTGGGAGGCGTGCTGGCGCTGACGGCGGCGTCGGCCTGGGGATGGCGACAGTCTGCCGCTCGTCTGGCATGGCGGGAGCTGAATGCCAGCAAGTGGCTGCTGTGGCCGGTGATGCTGCTGATGGTGCTGTATCAGATCTGGCAACAGCAGATCCTGGCGGCCGGTTGGGCAAATCTGGCCTGGGCTATTGCGCTGCCTGCCGCCCTGATGATGCTGCGGCGCGACGAAGATAAACTTCTTCCGCGCATCGCAATGGGGCTGCATCTGTCGCTGTTGTGGATGATTTTACTCGCCATGGCCGCCGAGCTTTACTGGTTTGCCCGCTCCCTGCCATGGGGCATGGCGGCCTGGGGAAGCGGCATTGCGATGGCTGTCGGCGGTGGGGTGATTATGGCGCTCTCCGCGGCCGTACGGCGTCGCGGGTGGCCGTTCCGGGTATGGCCTGCGCTCTACGCCTGCCTTGCCGTGATCCCTGTGGTTGTGGCGCTGGTGGTATTGCTGGTCGTGACTAATTTCCAGGACGGGATAGTCTATCGACAGACCTGGCTGCCGCTGGTGAACCCGCTTGAGGAAGGGGCGGCGTTCGCGCTGCTGGGGCTGGTGTTGTTTTATCGGGCAGTGGATCGCCACTATCCGGCATCGCTTGCTCAGTCCCGACCGTGGCCCGCCGTTGTGCTGATGGCGCTTGGCTTCTGGTGGCTAAACGGCGCGCTGCTGCGCGCGCTGGCGTGGTACGGCGAGGTGGCCTGGAATATGGAGTCGCTGTGGCATTCGCGGCTTATCCAGACCACCTTTGCCCTGTTCTGGATGTTCTGCGCGCTGGTGGTCATGATCCGCGCCACCCGTCAGGCCTCCCGTCAGCAGTGGCTTGCCGGTGCGGTGCTGCTGGGAGTGGTCATGCTCAAACTGATGCTGGTGGACAGCGCGGGCGGTGGCGGCCTGGCGCGTGCTGTCGCGTTTATTGGCGTGGCGATCCTGGTCCTGATTGTGGGCTATTTCTCGCCGCTACCGCCTAAAGCAGGAGAAGAAAAATGAAATGGATGAAATCGGTTGTTTGTGCGGCACTGCTAGCCGTGGCCGGTCCGGCATTCAGCGAGGGCGCGCCGGTGGAATCCCCGCGGGATTATGCCTATGGCCTGTCCCTTGATACCTCTGCCTCTTCGCCGTGGTATCGGGTCATGCTGCCGCTGGCGGTTTATCAGCAGAGCACATCGCCCGATCTGCGCGACGTGCGCGTGTTTAATCAGTCGGGCGAGCCGGTACCGTTCAGCCTGGTTACCACGACGCGTCCGCAGCCAGCACCGACCACCACGGCGCTGCGCCTCTTTGCGCTTAACGCCTCGACGGGCGGGGAAGAGGGCAGTGGCGATAAAATTATGTTACGTGCCAGAAACGGCGTGGAGATTGTGCTGGAAGGGCAACACGCGGCGGCTGCCGGACAGCACTATCTGCTGACCCTGCCGGAAAACGCGACGGAGGTTCCGCTCTCTCAGCTCCAGCTTTTCTGGGACACGCCGCAGGGCTCGTGGCAGGGGACGGCATCGGTCTATTACAGCGAGGATCTGAAAAACTGGTATACCCTGCGCGAAGAGATGCCCCTGCTGGACGTGATGAGTGGACAGGATCGCCTGAAGCTCGACCGCATCGATACCGATCTGGTGTTATCTCCTGAGGCGAATCGCTATCTGCTGCTGGTGCTGAACACGGGGCGTTCAGCCCTGACGTTAACCGGCGTCAACGCGATTAACGCTCCTGCGCAGCCGGAATCAGAGCACATTAGCCTGGCGGGAGAGGGGGAGCGGCTATCCGATAGCGAAGCCGTGTGGCGCTGGAAACATCCGCAGCCTCTGAGTGCGATCGGCTTCATGCTGAATGGCGACGGCGTTCTCCCGGCAGAAATAGCCTGGCGGGGGGCGGACAAGGATCGGTGGCATACGCTGAAAAAAGAGGTGATCTACCAGCTCGGCGGCAAAACGTCTGAACCTGTTCCGCTCCCGGGCGGGCTGGTCGAGGCGGTAAAAATCAAGACCTACAATGCGCGTTTGCCAGAGAACCTGCCGGGCGTGATCGGGCAACGCGTGCGCTATGATCTGGTGTTCAACGCGCAGGGGAAGGGGCCGTATCTGCTTGCGTGGGGGAACGGGGCTGCGAAACCGGCAAGCGTGGAGACGGATATGCTGATCCCGACCGAACTGCGTAAAACCTACGATCTGGCAGCCCTGCCGATGGCGGATACGCTGGAACCTGTCCCGCTGGGCGGCGAGGCGCGTTTAACCGCGACGTCTGCGGCTGAGCAGGAAAGCAGAATGAAAACGCTGATGGTCTGGGGCGTACTGATCGTCGGGGTGATGGTGCTTGCGGGTATGGCATGGCGCATCTGGCACGAGGTAAAAAAAGACGGCGCAGCATAAGCCATAAAAAAACCCGCGTAGTCGCGGGTTTTTTTCGTAAACCGTGCCGATTACAGGCTGGATACGTTCTCAGACAGGTATTTAGCTACGCCGTCTGGGGAAGCCGCCATACCTTCTTTACCTTTTTCCCACTGAGCCGGGCACACTTCACCGTGCTCTTCGTGGAACTGGAGCGCGTCAACCATGCGCAGCATTTCGTCGATGTTACGACCCAGCGGCAGATCGTTCACAACCTGGTGACGAACGATGCCGTTCGCGTCGATCAGGAAAGAACCACGCAGCGCAACGCCAGCGTCCGGATGTTCGATACCGTAAGCCTGCTGGATTTCGCGTTTGATGTCCGCAACCATCGCGTATTTCACCGCACCGATGCCGCCGTTTTCGACAGGGGTGTTACGCCATGCGTTGTGTACAAATTCAGAGTCGAAGGAGACGCCAACCACTTCCACGCCACGCTTCTGGAATTCTTCGTAACGTTTGTCGAACGCGATCAGCTCAGACGGGCAAACGAAAGTGAAGTCCATTGGCCAGAAGAACAGAACGGTCGCTTTACCGTTGGTGTGCTGTTTGAAGTTGAAGTTTTCAACGATTTCACCGTTGCCCAGAACGGCGGCAGCTGTAAAATCCGGAGCCGGACGAGTTACCAGAACCATATGATTCTCCTGTAGATACTAAGGTTATTTGGAACGCAACGCGGGCCAGTATAGAGGCAGCGCGGGAATAAGACAAAGAGGTGGTAACAATCGTTCCACCAGCTTTTACCTATCAATCGAACCGGCATCACAGTTCTTTATTTTTCGCCTGCGCCATCATGCGCGGGTAGAACTGCCAGAAGCGCGTTTCCAGCGCGTCATAATGTTTGTCCAGGTCGTGCCAGGAGTCGCGCAGCGCGTCCAGACGCGGTCGACGGCTGGCCATGCCGTTGAGCACGTTCTGAATGAAATCCATCTCGCGGTAACGCTCCAGCCAGCGTTCAGACCACAGATAGTTATTCAGATTCACAAAGCGCGGTGGGGAGTCCGGCAAAATGATCGACACCTGCGCGTGGGCGTAGCGCACAAACTCAGGCAGCGACATATCAGGCGACAGCTGGGACCAGTGGCGCGACAGGAAATGATCCCACATGACGTCGAGCGTGATCGGCGCCACGCGTCGCGTTTCGGGGCGGAACCAGGCTTTGGCTTCCGTCACTTCCGGCAGGTTATCGGTCAGCACGTCGATGCGGCGGTGCATAAAAATCCCGTCGATAACCTCAGGGGAATAATCTTCCGCGGGGTTGCCGCGTACGAAATCGGCCAGCAAATTGCCGGAGAGGGAGCTGTCCGCGAGGTGAGCGAGATGCAGGTGAGCGAGAAAATTCATGCGTTTTATTTGTCCGGTGGCGGCTAGTTGTTGCAGCAAATGGGTGTGAGCACTAGACTATGCCGCCTGTTTTTAAGTCACGAGTATACGTCATGCGCGTCGCCGATTTCTCCTTTGAACTACCTGAATCCCTGATTGCTCACTACCCCATGCCTGAGCGTAGCAGCTGTCGCTTGCTGTCACTGGACGGGCCAACGGGCGCGCTGACGCACGGTACTTTCACCGATCTGCTCGACAAGCTCAACCCTGGCGATCTGCTGGTCTTTAACAATACCCGCGTGATCCCAGCGCGTCTGTTTGGCCGTAAAGCCAGCGGCGGCAAGATTGAGGTGCTGGTCGAACGTATGCTCGATGATAAACGTATTCTGGCACATATTCGCGCATCCAAAGCGCCGAAGCCGGGCGCTGAACTGCTGCTGGGTGATGACGAGAGCATCAAAGCGACCATGACCGCGCGTCACGACGCGCTGTTCGAGGTGGAGTTCAACGACGAGCGCACGGTGCTTGATATCCTCAACGCCATCGGCCACATGCCGCTGCCGCCATACATTGAACGCCCGGATGAAGAAGCCGACCGCGAGCTGTATCAGACCGTCTACAGCCAGAAGCCTGGCGCAGTGGCGGCGCCAACGGCGGGCCTGCACTTTGATGAACCGCTGCTGGAAAAGTTGCGCGCCAAGGGTATTGAGATGGCCTTCGTGACGCTGCACGTCGGCGCGGGGACGTTCCAGCCGGTGCGCGTGGACAGCATCGAAGACCACATCATGCACTCTGAGTATGCCGAAGTGCCGCAGGAGGTTGTGGATGCGGTGCTGGCGGCGAAAGCGCGCGGTAGCCGCGTCGTGGCCGTCGGTACAACGTCGGTACGTTCCCTTGAGAGCGCTGCGCAGGCCGCGAAAAAAGAGCTGATTGAGCCCTTCTTTGGCGATACGCAGATCTTTATCTACCCGGGCTATCAGTACAAAGTCATTGATGCGCTGGTGACCAACTTCCATCTGCCTGAATCGACGCTGATTATGCTGGTCTCCGCGTTTGCGGGGTATCAGCATACGATGAACGCCTACAAGTCTGCGGTAGAACAAAAATATCGCTTTTTTAGCTACGGTGACGCGATGTTTATCACGTACAATCCGCAGGCTTTGAATGAGCGTGTCGGGGAATAAGTCCGCGGCACCGTGTTACAACGTTGGACTGTTTTTCTGACGTCGGAGAAAAAATGAAATTTGAACTCGATACCACCGATGGCCGCGCGCGTCGCGGTCGCCTGGTGTTTGATCGCGGCGTGGTAGAAACCCCCGCGTTTATGCCCGTGGGCACGTACGGCACCGTAAAAGGAATGACGCCGGAAGAAGTTGAAGCCACTGGCGCACAGATTATTCTCGGCAACACCTTCCACCTGTGGCTGCGTCCAGGCCAGGAGATCATGAAGCTCCACGGCGACCTGCACGACTTCATGCAGTGGAAAGGCCCCATCCTCACCGACTCCGGCGGTTTCCAGGTCTTCAGCCTGGGCGATATCCGTAAGATCACCGAGCAGGGCGTACACTTCCGTAACCCGATCAACGGCGATCCAATCTTCCTCGATCCGGAAAAGTCTATGGAGATTCAGTACGATCTCGGCTCCGATATCGTGATGATCTTCGACGAATGTACGCCATACCCGGCGGACTGGGACTATGCCAAACGTTCCATGGAGATGTCCCTGCGTTGGGCGAAGCGTAGCCGCGACCGTTTTGACTCCCTGCAAAACAAAAATGCGCTGTTCGGCATTATCCAGGGCAGCGTTTACGAAGATTTACGCGATATCTCGGTTAAAGGTCTGGTAGAGATAGGCTTTGATGGCTACGCTGTCGGCGGTTTGGCTGTGGGTGAGCCGAAGGAAGATATGCACCGTATTCTGGAGCATGTCTGCCCGCAAATCCCGGCGGATAAACCACGATACCTGATGGGTGTGGGTAAACCAGAAGATCTGGTGGAAGGCGTACGTCGCGGCATTGATATGTTCGACTGCGTTATGCCAACCCGAAACGCACGTAACGGTCATCTGTTCGTTACCGATGGCGTGGTGAAAATCCGTAACGCGAAGCATAAGAGTGACACCAGCCCGCTCGATTCCGAGTGCGATTGCTATACCTGTCGCAATTATTCTCGCGCGTATCTGCATCATCTCGATCGTTGCAACGAGATTTTGGGGGCGCGTCTCAATACCATTCATAATCTTCGTTATTATCAGCGCTTAATGGCTGGTTTACGTAAGGCTATCGAAGAGGGTAAATTAGAGAGCTTCGTGACCGATTTCTACCAACGTCAGGGGCGGGATGTTCCACCGTTGAACGTTGATTAATTTTAATAATGAGGGAATTTGAATGAGCTTTTTTATTTCTGATGCGGTAGCAGCAACGGGTGCACCAGCGCAGGGCAGCCCGATGTCTCTGATTCTGATGCTGGTTGTGTTCGGTCTGATCTTCTACTTCATGATCCTGCGTCCACAGCAGAAGCGTACTAAAGAGCACAAAAACCTGATGAACTCCATCGCGAAGGGCGATGAAGTCCTGACCAATGGTGGCCTGGTGGGTCGCGTAACCAAAGTAGCGGAAAACGGCTACATTGCTATCGCCCTGAACGACACCACTGAAGTGGTTATCAAACGTGACTTCGTAGCTGCCGTTCTGCCGAAAGGCACCATGAAGGCGCTGTAATCCCAACTTTTCCCAAAGGGAACTGCCGTGTTAAACCGTTATCCTTTGTGGAAGTACATCATGCTGGTCGTCGTGATTATCGTCGGCCTGCTGTACGCGCTTCCCAACCTGTATGGTGAGGATCCGGCCGTTCAAATCACTGGCGCGCGCGGTGTCGCCGCCAGTGAGCAAACGCTGATCCAGGTCCAGAAAACGTTACAAGAAGAAAAAATTACCGCTAAGTCTGTGGCACTGGAAGAGGGCGCAATTCTTGCTCGCTTCGACACCACCGACACGCAGCTCCGCGCACGTGAAGCGCTGATGGGCGTGCTGGGTGATAAATATGTCGTGGCGCTTAACCTTGCTCCTGCAACCCCACGCTGGCTGGCTGCGCTGAACGCAGAGCCAATGAAACTGGGTCTTGACCTGCGTGGCGGCGTTCACTTCCTGATGGAAGTGGATATGGATACCGCGCTCGGCAAGCTACAGGAACAGAATATCGACAGCCTGCGCAGCGATCTGCGCGATAAAGGCATTCCGTACACCACCGTACGTAAAGAAGATAACTACGGCATGAGCATCACGTTCCGCGACAGCGCGGCACGCGATCAGGCTGTGACCTATCTGTCTCAACGTCACCGCGATCTGGTGATCACCTCTCAGGGCAGCAACCAGCTGCGTGCGGTAATGACCGACGCGCGTCTGAGTGAAGCACGTGAGTACGCCGTTCAGCAGAACATTAACATTCTGCGTAACCGTGTAAACCAGCTGGGCGTGGCTGAGCCACTGGTACAGCGTCAGGGTGCTGACCGTATCGTGGTCGAACTGCCAGGTATCCAGGATACCGCCCGTGCGAAAGAGATTCTGGGCGCGACGGCGACTCTGGAGTTCCGTCTGGTTAACGCCAACGTTGACCAGGCTGCTGCGGCTTCAGGCCGTGTGCCGGGCGATTCCGAAGTGAAACAGACCCGCGAAGGCCAGCCGGTTGTGCTGTACAAACGCGTGATCCTGACCGGTGACCATATCACCGACTCCACTTCAAGCCAGGATGAGTACAACCAGCCGCAGGTTAACATCTCGCTGGACAGCGCAGGTGGCAACATCATGTCTAACTTCACCAAGGACAACATCGGCAAGCCGATGGCGACCCTGTTTGTGGAGTACAAAGACAGCGGTAAGAAAGACGCCAATGGCCGTGCCGTGCTGGTGAAAGAGGAAGAGGTGATTAACATCGCCAACATCCAGTCTCGTCTGGGTAACAGCTTCCGTATTACCGGTATCAGCAACCCGAACGAAGCGCGTCAGCTCTCTCTGCTGCTGCGTGCCGGTGCGCTGATTGCGCCAATTCAGATTGTTGAAGAGCGTACCATCGGTCCAACCCTGGGTATGCAGAACATCAAGCAGGGTCTGGAAGCGTGTCTGGCCGGTCTGGCGGTGTCCATCATCTTCATGATCTTCTTCTATAAGAAGTTCGGCCTGATTGCGACCTCCGCGCTGATTGCTAACCTGGTGCTGATCATCGGTATCATGTCCCTGCTGCCGGGGGCGACGCTAACCATGCCGGGTATCGCGGGTATCGTTCTAACCCTTGCGGTGGCGGTCGACGCCAACGTACTGATAAACGAACGTATTAAAGAAGAGCTGAGCAACGGTCGTTCTGTACAGCAGGCGATTGAAGAAGGCTACAAAGGGGCGTTCAGCTCCATCTTCGATGCGAACGTAACAACACTGATTAAGGTTCTTATCCTGTATGCAGTGGGTACTGGCGCGATCAAAGGCTTTGCGATTACTACCGGTATCGGTGTCGCAACGTCGATGTTTACCGCTATTGTCGGCACCCGTGCCATCGTGAACCTGCTGTACGGCGGCAAGCGCGTCAAAAAGCTGTCTATCTGAGGAGTGCGTTGTGGCACAGGAATATACTGTTGAACAATTGAACCACGGCCGTAAAGTCTGGGACTTTATGCGCTGGGACTACTGGGCCTTCGGCATTTCAGGTTTTCTGCTGATCTTGTCCATCGTCATTATGGGCGTGAAAGGCTTTAACTGGGGTCTGGATTTCACCGGTGGTACGGTGATCGAAATTACCCTGGAAAAACCGGTCGATATGGACCAGATGCGTGAGTCTCTGCAAAAAGCGGGCTTTGAAGAGCCGCTGCTACAGAACTTCGGCAGCAGCCGCGACATCATGGTGCGTATGCCGCCGGTACACGATGCCAACGGCAGCCAGGAGCTGGGCAGCAAGGTCGTTCAGGTTATTAACGAAACGACCAGCCAGGATGCAACGGTTAAGCGTATTGAGTTTGTCGGCCCGAGCGTTGGTGCTGACCTGGCACAGACCGGTGCGATGGCGCTACTGGTGGCGCTGATCTCGATTCTGATTTACGTCGGTTTCCGCTTTGAGTGGCGACTGGCGGCAGGCGTGGTTATCGCTCTGGCGCACGACGTGGTGATCACCATGGGCATACTGTCTCTCTTCCACATTGAAATTGACCTGACGATTGTGGCATCCCTGATGTCCGTTATCGGTTACTCACTGAACGACAGTATCGTGGTATCTGACCGTATTCGTGAAAACTTCCGTAAGATCCGTCGCGGCACGCCGTACGAAATCTTTAACGTGTCGTTGACCCAGACGCTGCACCGTACGTTGATCACCTCCGGCACCACCCTGATGGTGATCCTGATGCTGTTCCTGTTCGGTGGCCCGGTGCTGGAAGGCTTCTCGCTGACCATGCTGATCGGTGTGTCTATCGGTACGGCCTCGTCTATCTACGTCGCGTCCGCGCTGGCGCTGAAGCTGGGCATGAAGCGCGAGCATCTGATCCAGCAGAAAGTCGAGAAAGAAGGGGCGGATCAGCCGTCCATTCTGCCGTAAGAGTCTTATGCGGTATCGAAATCCCGGCCTGCTGGCCGGGATTTTTTTTGTCTATTCCTGACAGTATGCATATCGCTGCTTCCGGCTCGACAGGTGCCTCAATATTGTGCAGACGGAGAGACGCTTTAGCGAAAGTGCGGACAGAGCTCTGGCAGATTTTTTGCGGAAGGTGAAGCAGTAAAAAGCCGGGTGGCGTCTACGCCTTACCCGGCCTACATTCGGATCGTAGGCCCGGCAAGCGCAGCGCCACCGGGCGAAGTCCGCACAGGTTAGAAGTTGTAACCCACGACCAGGTAACCACCCCAACCGGTAGAGCGAACGCTGAAGTCGCCGTTGCCGAAGTTCAGGCTGGCGTCGTCGTTCCACTGGCCACCGTTGTGCCAGTAACGCGCAACAACAGAGTAGTGCCAGTGATCGTAGTTCAGCGCCAGAATGTGGCTGGAGGCGATGGAGTTACTGGTACGAGCATGCTTCCCGTTGTTGTCATAGAAGTTATCGTCGCCCAGGTCTGAACCCCAGTCAAAGTTGGTGAAGCCGATATAGCTCAGGTTACCGCCCCACAGCTGAGTGATTGGCACAAAGTATTTCACTTTGAAACGGTAGCCATCCCACTCGTTCTCATTTGATGCGCCATAGTTCTGCCACTGGTATTTCGCATACACGTTCAGTGACAGGCTCATTGGCAGGCCGGTTTCGATGTCAGTACCCAGACCCATATACCAGGTGCTCTGTTCCTGAGAATCGTTGCGACCCATGTCATAGATGTAGTTGTTCGCGAAGTACCACTCTTTGAACGGACCAAACGCCAGGCTGGTTCCGGTCAGTTTGTCGATAGAGAAACGCGGTTCGATTTCCATGAACAGCGGGGAGCCATTGTTCCAGATACCTTTCGCATCGGAGTTACCGCCGAAGAATACCGGCAGATCGACGTAGCCGTAGAAATCAAACCAGTCTTTTTTAGCGAATGCTTCGTACTCGAGGTAAGTATCGTTGCGGATCTGCGGCCCGAAACGGGTGTGGTAGCTGCCTACCACGTTAACGCTCTGGTGCCACCAGTCGGAGAGATATTGTGGTTTGTCGTTTTCCGCTGCGTTAACAGTGAAAGAGGAGGACAGTGCCAGCACGGCGCCAGCTGCGAGTAATGTTTTTTTCATAATCATGCCACTGATTGAAATTCCCTTCCGGGAGTGAAAAATGCGCGAATTGCGTTTCTAAATATTTCGTGTTTCTGCGGAGCCTATTATAGGAATCCTTGCTCACAAAAATATGTGTTGTTTCACATATCTCTCACATACGTAATCGATTGCGTTCACGTTTGCGTACTTTAAACGGCCGGGATTGTAGCGGCAATCATTTATGTTGCCAATCCATACGAAATGTAAATGTTAGCGGAGTGACATTTCACTCCGCTAAAAGGGCGGGTTATTGCGCGGCAGGTTGAATGTCGTGAATGCGGATAAAGCCCAACTGTTCTGGCGTCAGTCCGCTCAGCTGGAGCGGGATATCAACATCGCTCGGTGCCAGCGTGCTGGCGGGGGCGGTGAAGAGCTGATTCTTCACATTCACCTCCTGATAGCTCTCCGTGGTGCCCTGAATCTGGCCCCACTCTACGGTGCCGCTGAAGGCGGGAAGCGGATCGTTGGATTCACCCTGAATGCGTAATGTTGCGCGCGTACCATCGGCATTCGCTGCAACATTCACCAGAGACATCTTTAGCGTGCCAATCTGGCTGTTCAGACGCGCGGGCGTGTTTGCACCCGGCAATAAATAAACGCCATTGCTGGATTTGGCATTCAGCGCGTTCTGCTGGGTGATCTTCACGGTTTCTTTATTAAGTTTGTCCATCGCCACATTGAGCGTATTCACGCTTTGTTTCATCTCGCGAACTTCACTTTGCTGTGCGCAGGCGCTGAGCGTGAACAGGCTCCCAACCAGCACTATTTTCAGGTAACGTCTTGTCATTGCGTTTAATTCCTTGAAATCACACATTGCTGCAATGGTAGACAGGATAGTGGCGTCAGGCATAGATCCTTTGTCTCAAAAAGCTCTTCCTTTGTTGTCGGGCCAGTTCAGGGTAAAATAGAAATCAGTTAACCAGATAACAGGGACATCGTATGCATTGCCCATTTTGCTCCGCTGTGGATACCAAAGTCATCGACTCACGTCTTGTAGGCGAAGGGTCTTCCGTGCGTCGTCGTCGGCAGTGTCTGGTGTGCAACGAGCGTTTTACCACCTTCGAGGTGGCAGAGCTGGTAATGCCGCGCGTGGTAAAAAGTAACGATGTGCGCGAACCGTTCAATGAAGAAAAACTGCGTAGCGGGATGCTCAAGGCGCTGGAAAAACGGCCCGTCAGCTCCGATGACGTCGAAATGGCGTTAAATCATATTAGATCTTATCTGCGGGGGCTAGGTGAGCGCGAAGTGCCGAGCAAAATGATCGGTAACTTGGTGATGGAACAGCTGAAAAAGCTCGATAAAGTCGCCTATATTCGCTTCGCCTCTGTTTACCGCAGCTTCGAAGACATTAAAGAGTTTGGCGAAGAGATCGCCCGCTTACAGGATTAAGCCTATGCAGGACGAGATGTACATGGCGAGAGCCATGAAGCTGGCGCAGCGCGGTCGGTTTACCACTCACCCTAACCCTAATGTCGGGTGCGTCATTGTTAAAGATGGCGAGATCGTGGGTGAAGGTTTTCACTACCGCGCAGGCGAGCCGCACGCTGAAGTGCATGCCCTGCGCATGGCGGGGGAGAGGGCGCGTGGCGCGACGGCTTACGTGACGCTGGAGCCATGCAGTCATCACGGGCGCACGCCTCCGTGCTGCGAAGCACTGATTGCGGCGGGAGTCTCGCGCGTTGTCGCCGCCATGCAGGATCCTAACCCGCAGGTGGCGGGCCGCGGGCTGTATCGTCTGCAACAGGAAGGGATCGACGTCAGTCACGGCCTGATGATGCAGGATGCCGAAGCCATCAACAAAGGCTTCCTGAAGCGTATGCGCACCGGTTTCCCGTTTATCCAGCTTAAGCTTGGCGCGTCACTGGATGGCCGCACGGCGATGGCGAACGGCGAGAGCCAGTGGATCACCTCGCCACAGGCAAGGCGCGATGTGCAACGTCTGCGTGCGCAAAGCCATGCTATTCTCACCAGCAGTGAAACGGTGCTGGCTGACGATCCGGTCCTGACCGTGCGCTGGGATGAGCTGAATGCCGATACCCAGGCACTCTATCCGCAGGAGAACCTGCGTCAGCCGCTGCGCATTATTATTGATAGCCAGAACCGCGTGACGCCGGAGCACCGCATCGTGCAGCAGCCGGGGGAAACCTGGATTGCCCGCACCAAAGAAGATACGCGCGAATGGCCGCAAGGCGTGCGCAGCATTATGGTGCCGGAACACAACGGGCATCTCGATCTGGTGGTGCTGATGATGCTGCTGGGTAAACAGCAGGTCAACAGCATCTGGGTTGAAGCCGGTCCGACGCTCGCCGGCGCGCTGCTCCAGGCAGGGCTGGTGGATGAGCTTCTGGTCTACGTTGCGCCTAAACTGTTAGGTAACGACGCGCGCGGCCTGTTTGTGCTGCCCGGCCTTGAAAAACTGGCCGATGCGCCGCAACTCTCATTCAGCGAGATTCGTCCGGTAGGCCCGGATGTCTGCCTCCATTTAACGACAGCGTAATTGCTCCTGAAATAGGGAAGCAGTGCGCAAAGTATTATGATAAAATCCGCCCCCCTGCGGGGCCAAATGAACCCGTAAAGGAAGAGTATGAACATTATTGAAGCTGCTGTAGCTACCCCGGACGCTCGCGTCGCCATCACCATTGCGCGTTTCAACAACTTCATCAACGACAGCCTGCTGGAAGGTGCGGTTGACGCCCTGAAACGTATCGGCCAGGTTAAAGATGACAACATTACCGTCGTTTGGGTACCAGGTGCTTACGAACTGCCACTGGCAGCGGGCGCGCTGGCGAAAACCGGTAAATACGACGCGGTGATTGCACTGGGTACTGTTATTCGTGGCGGCACTGCGCACTTCGAATACGTTGCGGGCGGTGCAAGCAATGGTCTGGCGCACGTTGCACAGGATGCTGAAATTCCTGTCGCGTTCGGCGTACTGACTACCGAAAGTATTGAACAAGCCATCGAACGTGCTGGCACCAAAGCCGGTAACAAAGGTGCAGAAGCTGCACTGACCGCGCTTGAAATGATCAATGTATTGAAAGCCATCAAGGCCTGATTTTTTTGTAAGGGGAATTCCGTGAAACCTGCTGCTCGTCGCCGCGCCCGTGAATGTGCCGTCCAGGCACTTTACTCCTGGCAGTTGTCCCAGAACGACATCGCTGATGTTGAATACCAGTTCCTGTCAGAACAGGACGTGAAAGACGTTGACGTTCTGTACTTCCGTGAACTGCTGTCGGGAGTGGCGACTAATAGCGCGTATCTCGATGGTCTGATGAAGCCATACCTGTCCCGTCTGCTCGAAGAGCTGGGCCAGGTCGAAAAAGCAGTGTTGCGTATCGCGCTGTTTGAGCTGTCTAAACGTGATGATGTGCCGTACAAAGTAGCCATCAACGAAGCGATCGAACTGGCAAAAACCTTCGGCGCTGAAGACAGCCACAAGTTTGTAAACGGCGTGCTGGATAAAGCCGCACCTGCGATCCGTCCCCACAAAAAGTGATCCGCAAACCGGAGTCTTGCATTGCCTTTTTGGCAGTGCGGCTCCGGTTTTTTCTTTTATTTGCTGAGGCATAACGTATGGCATGCGGCGAATTCTCCCTGATTGCCCGTTATTTCGACCGTGTCAGAACCTCTCGTCTTGATGTTGAAACCGGCATTGGCGATGACTGCGCACTTCTCAATATTCCCGAAAAACAGACGCTGGCAATCAGCACCGACACCTTAGTATGTGGGCGTCACTTCCTGCCCGATATCGATCCTGCCGACCTGGCGTATAAGGCGCTGGCGGTCAACGTTAGCGATCTGGCGGCAATGGGCGCCGACCCGGCCTGGCTGACGCTGGCTCTGACCCTGCCGGAGGTGGATGAAGCCTGGCTTGAAGCCTTCAGCGATGCCCTGTTTGAACAGCTGAATTATTACGATATGCAGCTGATTGGCGGTGATACCACCGCCGGGCCGCTGTCGATGACCCTGGCAATCCACGGCTATGTGCCAGCGGGGCGCGCGCTGAAGCGTTCGGGCGCAAAACCGGGCGACTGGATCTACGTGACCGGTACGCCGGGGGATAGCGCGGCCGGGCTGGCGATCCTTCAGAACCGTTTAGCAGTTGAAGATGCTGACGATGCGGCGTACCTGGTGAAGCGCCACCTGCGGCCCACACCGCGTATTTTGCACGGTCAGGCGCTGCGCGAGCGGGCCAGTTCTGCTATCGATCTCTCTGACGGGCTGATCTCCGATCTCGGCCATATCCTGAAGGCCAGTGGCGTGGGCGCACGGATCGATCTGGATCTGTTCCCACTGTCAGAGCCGTTGCGTCGCCATGCCGATCCTGAACAGGCGCTGCGCTGGGCACTATCCGGTGGGGAAGATTATGAGCTGTGCTTTACCGTTCCCGAGCTGAATCGCGGGACGCTGGATGTGGCGTTAGCGCATCTGGGGGCGAAATTTACCTGCATCGGGCAGGTGATGCCGGAAAGTGAAGGGCTGCTGTTTGTCCGCGACGGTGCCCCGGTTACGCTTGACTGGAAAGGGTACGATCACTTCGCGTAATTTTGTGCGCTCTGTATTGCCGGGTGGCGCTGCGCTTACCCGGCCTACGGATTTTGTTCCCTGAATTGTTTATTTAAACCCTACCACCGGATGTTGCTGATACGGCGTCTCCAGCTCGGCAATCTGCTCCGGCGTCAACGATAAGTCCACCGCACTCAACAACTCGTCCAGCTGTTCTTCCCGCGATGTGCCCACAATCGGCGCGGCGACACCGCGCTTGCTCAGCAGCCACGCCAGCGCTACCTGCGCGCGCGTTGCACCGATATCGTCGGCGATCCCGGCTAATCGTTCGGCAATTAACGCATCGCTGGCTTCTGTATCGTCATACAGATTTTTACCTACTTCATCCGATACCAGCCGGGCGGTAGTTTCACCCCACGGACGGGTTAACCTTCCGCGCGCCAGCGGGCTCCACGGGATCACCGCCACGCCTTCCTGGTAGCAGAGCGGCAGCATCTCGCGTTCTTCTTCCCGGTAGATCAGGTTGTAGTGATCCTGCATAGTGACAAAGCGCGCCCAGCCGTTCTGCGCCTGGAGATCGAGCGCCTGAGCAAACTGTGAGGCATGCATGGACGATGCGCCGATGTAGCGCGCTTTACCGGTTTTCACGACGTCGTTCAACGCTTCAAGCGTCTCTTCGATCGGCGTGTTGTAATCCCAGCGGTGAATTTGCAGCAGGTCGACGTAATCCATGTTCAGGCGTCTGAGGCTGTCATCAATGGAGCGCAGGATCTGTGCGCGAGAAAGGCCTTCCGCCAGATCGCCTGACGGGTAATACACCTTGGTGGCGACCACAATCTCATCCCGACGGGCAAAATCTCGCAGGGCGCGGCCCACAATCTCTTCGCTGCTGCCGTCGGAGTAGCTGTTGGCGGTATCGAAGAAGTTGATGCCGCCGTCAATGGCGCGCTTAATGATAGGGCGGCTGCTCTCTTCCGGCAGCGTCCAGGCGTGATTTCCCCGGTCAGGCTCGCCAAACGTCATGCAGCCCAGGCAAAGCCGGGACACCTTGAGGTCTGTTTTTCCTAATGTCGTGTATTGCATGGTTCCGCTCCTGCTGTTTAAACAATACGTTTAAGCATAGCAGGAGCAGAAAAGGGGAGGGATCAGGCCAGCCAGGTGCGGATTTTAGCTTCGATACCGACGGCGTCCAGGCCAATGTCGGCGCGCGCCTCGTCCTGAGTGCCTTGCGGGATGAAGTGGTCCGGCAGGCCGAGATTAAGCACCGGAACGACTTTACGGTTCGCCATCAGCACTTCGTTCACACCGCTACCCGCGCCACCCATGATGGCGTTCTCTTCCAGCGTGACCAGCACCTCATGGCTTTCCGCCATGCTCAGAATCAGAGATTCATCGAGCGGCTTCACAAATCGCATATCGACGAGCGTCGCATTCAGGGTTTCAGCGACTTTTGCCGCTTCCGGCATCAGCGTACCAAAGTTCAGGATCGCCACTTTTTCACCGCGACGTTTCACCAGACCTTTACCGATATCCAGTTTTTCCAGCGGCCGTAATTCAACGCCAAGGGCATTGCCGCGTGGATAACGTACCGCACAGGGACCGTCCTGATAGTGGTAACCGGTATACAGCATCTGACGACACTCGTTTTCGTCGCTTGGCGTCATGATCACCATGTCCGGGATGCAGCGCAGGAAGGAGAGGTCAAATGCGCCCTGGTGCGTCTGGCCGTCAGCCCCCACGATGCCCGCACGGTCGATAGCAAACAGCACCGGCAGCTTCTGGATGGCAACGTCATGGATCACCTGATCGTAGGCGCGTTGCAGGAAGGTAGAGTAAATCGCTACCACCGGCTTGTAGCCGCCAATCGCCAGGCCCGCTGCGAAGGTCACCGCGTGCTGCTCGGCAATGGCAACGTCGAAATACTGGTCCGGGTACTTTTTGGAAAACTCGACCATGCCGGAGCCTTCACGCATGGCAGGCGTCACCGCCATCAGCGTGTTGTCTTTCGCCGCCGTTTCGCACAGCCAGTCGCCAAAGATTTTTGAGTAGCTCGGCATTCCGCCGCTGCTTTTCGGCAGACAACCGCTGGTATGGTCGAACTTGGGCACCGCGTGGAAGGTGATCGGATCTTTTTCCGCCGGTTCGTAACCACGCCCTTTTTTGGTCATGATATGCAGGAACTGCGGGCCTTTCAGGTCGCGCATGTTTTTAAGCGTCGTTACCAGACCTAACACATCGTGGCCGTCCACCGGGCCAATATAGTTAAAGCCCAGCTCTTCAAACAGCGTACCCGGCACGACCATGCCTTTGATATGTTCTTCGGTACGCTTAAGCAGCTCTTTGATCGGCGGTACGCCGGAGAAGACTTTTTTCCCGCCTTCGCGCAGTGAGGAGTAAAGCTTACCGGACAGCAGCTGCGCCAGATGGTTATTCAGTGCGCCGACGTTTTCGGAGATCGACATTTCGTTATCGTTGAGGATCACCAGCATGTCCGGTTTGATATCGCCCGCGTGGTTCATGGCCTCAAAAGCCATCCCGGCGGTGATCGCCCCGTCACCAATCACGCAGACGGTACGGCGTTGTTTATTCTCTTTTTCAGCGGCAACGGCAATCCCGATGCCTGCGGAAATGGAGGTGGAAGAGTGGCCGACGCTTAACACGTCAAACTCGCTCTCGCCGCGCCACGGGAACGGATGCAGGCCGCCTTTCTGGCGAATGGTGCCAATCTTATCGCGACGTCCGGTCAGAATTTTGTGCGGATAGGCCTGGTGGCCAACATCCCAGATCAACTGATCGAACGGCGTGTTATAGACGTAATGCAACGCCACGGTCAGCTCAACCGTGCCAAGTCCGGAGGCGAAGTGGCCGCTGGAGCGGCTAACGCTGTCGAGCAGGTAGCGACGCAGCTCGTCACACAGCTTCGGCAGACTCTCTTTCGGCAACAGACGTAACTCCTGAGTGGAGTCAACTAACGCCAGTGTCGGGTATTTGGCAATATCAAAACTCATCAAAGGCTCATCGAGATATATAGTTTATTTATTACGCTGGATTATGTAGTCCGCTAGCGCTTCCAGTGCCGAGGTATCCAGCGATTGCGCGGCCAGCTCATTCAGTGACCGGCGGGCATCGTCTATCAGATCCCGGGCTTTACGTTGGGCATGCTCAAGGCCCAACAGGGCGGGGTAGGTACTTTTGCCAAGCTGCTGATCCGCACCCTGACGTTTTCCCAATGTTGCAGTATCGCCCACCACATCCAGAATGTCATCCTGAACCTGGAATGCCAGACCGATACTTTCTGCGTATCTGTCCAGAACCGGCAGGGCTTTACGCCCGCGTTCACCCGCGCTCAGCGCGCCCAGACGAACGGCTGCCCGAATCAGGGCGCCCGTTTTGTGACGGTGGATGCGCTCCAGCTGTTCCAGAGTTACCTGACGACCTTCAGCCTCTAAATCCAGCGCCTGGCCGCCGCACATCCCGGCGACGCCGCTGGCCATTGCCAGTTCGGACACCATTGCCAGACGATCGCGATCGCTCACTTCAACCATCGGCGCATCGCTCAGAATAGAGAACGCCAGGGTTTGCAGCGCATCACCCGCCAGAATGGCATTCGCTTCGCCGAACTTAATGTGGCAGGTCGGCTGACCGCGACGCAGATCGTCGTCGTCCATGGCCGGCAAATCATCATGGATCAGCGAATAGGCGTGGATACACTCCACGGCGGCTGCCGGGGCGTCCAGCGTGTTATCGCTGATACCGAACATATTGCCCGTGGCATACACCAGGAACGGACGCAGGCGTTTACCCCCCAAGAGTGCGCCATAGTGCATGGCTTCAACCAGAGGAGTGTTCTGAAAAGGCTGCGGCTCAATGAAACGGCGCAGCGCGTCGTTGGCGCGGATGACGCGCGCCTGAAGCGCGTTGGAAAAATCCATTTACTCGGCGTCCGGTGTGAATGGCGTGGTTTTAGCGTCTTCGCTGTCGGAAAGCAGGATCTGCACACGCTGCTCGGCCTGCTGGAGTTTTACCTGCCCCTGGCGCGCGAGCTGCACGCCGCGTTCAAATTCGTTGAGCGCGTCTTCCAGCGGGAGATCGCCGCTCTCAAGACGGGTAACGATCTGCTCCAGTTCACTCAGCGCAGTTTCGAAACTGGCCGGTGCGTCGTTTTTCTTCGGCATAGTGAATTGACTCTTAAATTTTTCGCCCTGACATGGTAACGGACTCGGGGCAATTATCAAATAACGCGAGTGGCGCGATGGTGGTATACTTGCGCGCCTGGATGCAGCCACGGGTGTGGGCTGCTGTATCATTTTCCACTACAAGCCTTTATAAGCTTGCCTAAGAAACATTGCCGCCATGAAGTTTATCATTAAATTGTTCCCTGAAATCACCATCAAAAGCCAATCCGTGCGTTTGCGCTTTATTAAAATTCTCACCGGGAACATTCGTAACGTATTAAAACACTACGACGAAACGCTCGCCGTGGTGCGTCACTGGGACCACGTTGAAGTCCGCGCGAAAGACGAAAACAAACGTCTTGATATTCGCGACGCGCTGACCCGTATCCCGGGTATTCACCATATTCTGGAAGTGGAAGACGTTCCCTTCACCGATATGCACGATATCTTCGAAAAGGCGCTGGTACAGTACCGCGATCAGATCGAAGGCAAAACGTTCTGCGTACGCGTGAAGCGCCGTGGTAAGCATGAGTTTAGCTCCATTGACGTTGAGCGCTATGTCGGCGGCGGTCTGAACCAGCACGTTGAGACGGCGCGCGTGCGTCTGACTAATCCGGACGTTACCGTTAATCTTGAGATCGAAAACGATCGCCTGCTGCTGGTTAAGGGCCGTTATGAAGGTATTGGCGGCTTCCCGATCGGCACGCAAGAAGATGTGCTGTCGCTGATCTCCGGCGGGTTCGACTCCGGCGTTTCCAGCTATATGCTGATGCGTCGCGGCTGCCGCGTGCACTACTGCTTCTTTAACCTGGGCGGCGCGGCGCACGAAATCGGCGTACGTCAGGTGGCGCATTACCTGTGGAACCGCTTCGGCAGCTCTCACCGCGTGCGTTTTGTGGCGATCAACTTTGAGCCGGTGGTCGGCGAAATTCTTGAGAAAGTGGATGACGGCCAGATGGGCGTAGTCCTGAAACGTATGATGGTGCGTGCGGCGTCCAAAGTGGCTGAGCGCTACGGCGTGCAAGCGCTGGTCACCGGTGAAGCACTGGGGCAGGTCTCCAGCCAGACGCTGACCAACCTGCGCCTTATCGACAACGTGTCTGATACGCTGATCCTGCGTCCGCTGATCTCTCACGATAAAGAGCACATCATCGATCTGGCGTGTAAAATCGGTACTGAAGATTTTGCCCGCACCATGCCGGAATATTGCGGCGTGATCTCAAAAAGTCCAACCATTAAAGCGGTGAAGGCGAAGATCGAAGCGGAAGAAGAGAACTTCGATTTCAGCATCCTGGAAAAAGTGGTGGCGGAAGCGTCGAACATCGATATCCGTGAGATCGCCCAGCAGACCGGGCAGGACGTGGTTGAGGTGGAGACGGTCAGCGGCTTCGGTGCTAACGATACGATTCTGGATATACGTTCTGTTGATGAGCAGGATGACAAGCCGTTGCAGGTGGAAGGCGTGGAGGTGGTTTCGCTGCCGTTCTACAAGCTGAGCACCCAGTTTGGCGATCTCGACCAGAGCAAAACGTATCTGCTGTGGTGTGAGCGCGGGGTGATGAGCCGTTTGCAGGCGCTGTACCTGCGTGAACAGGGCTTCGCGAACGTGAAGGTGTATCGCCCGTAGCCTATTGCCCGGTGGCGCTTCGCTTACCGGGCCTACAGTACCGTACACTTGTAGGCCCGGTAAGGCGTAGCCGCCACCCGGCTTTTTTTACTCGTAGTAGTTATAAATCCCCGCCGCCATCACCAGCGATGACGCCACTTCGTACGCTTTTTCGCGCCCGACCAGCAGGTCAATAATCTTCAGGCCAAAATCAATGGCGGTACCCGGCCCCTGGCTGGTGAGCAGGTTAACGCGCGGATCCCAGACCACGCGTTTATCCACCCACTGGTCTTCCGGAATCGTATCCTTCAGGCCTGGGAAGCCGGTCATATTGCCGATGGGGAAAATGTTGTGCGGAACCAGTACCGTACCTGCGGCCGCACAGATTGCCGCGACGATACGCCCGGAAAGATGAAACTGACGAACGGTTTCAACCAGCAGCGGGCTGTCGCGGAAACACTCCGCGCCCTTCAGACCGCCCGGCAGCACGATAATGTCGTAATCACCGTCCGCCACCTGTACAAGCGGTGCATCTGCCAGGATCTTGACCCCACGCGAGCAGGTAATCGCCAGACTTCCGTCGCTGGCGACGCTGGCGGTGGTAACCTTAATACCACCACGTACCATCAAATCAATGGTGGTGACCGCTTCTGTCTCTTCGCTACCAGGGGCGAGGCATACCAGTGCCGATGCGCTCATACTCACTCTCCTTTCGTTTAACTAACTCAAACAGACGGCTGTTTTCCGCAACGGTAATGCCGTGTGCCCGGGCGCGTTTTAACAGATAACCGGTAATGTAATCAATTTCGGTATGCCGCATAGCCCGGATATCCTGCAGCATTGAGGAGATATTTTCTGCCGTACTCTCAATGACCTGGTCGACATAATAACGTAAATCGGTTTCTGAGGTGTGGTAGCCTTCGCGTTCAATGACGGCGGCAACTTCCCGGCAAATCAGCGCTAACCGATCGGGATGCTGGCGCAGATCACCGTTAGGGCAATCCAGCAGGGCAGTCAGCGGATTGATCGCGCAGTTGACCGCCAGTTTGCGCCACAGTTCTGCGCGAATGTTATTGTGCCAGGCGACGTCAGGCAGCGTGCTTTGCAGGGTATCCGCAAGATAGCTGTAATCGCCGGGCTGTTCACGCGCCGGGCCGATATGGGTGATGCCACTGGCAACATGAATAATGACGTTACCGTCGCGGCGTGCCGCGTGGGTGGTTGTTCCCATCAGCAGCGGTTGCCGGACAGACTTTAGCTCTTCAATGGTACCCATACCGTTGTGAATCAGCAGGACTGGCGTGCTTTCAGGTAATTGGGCGGCCAGGCTTTTCACCGCATCGGAGACCTGCCAGGCCTTCAGCGTGACCAGCAGCAGATCGCTGCTCGCGAGAAATTCCGGATCGTTTGCCGTCAAAGACTCGTTAAAAATTGAACCGTCTGTACCCATCACATTCACACTGCAATAGGGTTGGGGAATTCGCAGCCAGCCCTGAACGTCGTGTCCCTGTTTGCATAGCGCGCTGAGCCAGAGTTGACCAAGGGCGCCGCATCCAAGCACTGTTACTTTCATTGTTCCTCCTCACCTGCAACTGCGCCAGGTGCTAAGACGCTAAGTATAGCGCCATCAGCTAAGCTTCTCGTTATGCCTCGTTGCAGGTATTATGCAACGCAACAAAAATGAAGGGAGAAGAAAAGATGCCATCTTTCGATATTGTTTCTGAAGTTGATCTGCAGGAAGCGCGTAACGGCGTAGATAATGCTATTCGTGAAGTGGAGTCACGTTTCGATTTTCGTGGCGTTGAGGCGACCATTGAACTGAACGACGCGAACAAGACAATCAAAGTCCTGAGTGAGTCTGATTTCCAGGTCAACCAACTGCTGGATATCCTGCGCGCCAAGCTGCTCAAGCGCGGCATTGAAGGGACCTCACTTGATGTACCGGAAGATTTTGTTCACAGCGGCAAAACCTGGTTTGTGGAAGCGAAGCTGAAGCAGGGGATTGAAAGCGCGGTACAGAAAAAAATCGTTAAGCTTATCAAAGACAGTAAGCTGAAAGTGCAGGCGCAGATCCAGGGGGAAGAGATCCGCGTGACCGGAAAATCCCGTGATGACCTGCAATCCGTGATGGCGCTGGTGCGTGGCGGCGATCTCGGTCAGCCATTCCAGTTTAAAAACTTCCGCGATTAAGACAATTATGCCCGGCTAAACCGGGCATTTTTTCACGCCTTCAGCGCCTGCTCTACCTCAAAGCGGTTAGTCACTTTGCTGTCAATTTTGACATACGCACTGCGCTCTTCCGGGACAATCAGCACTTCGCTCACGCCCTCTGTCGCTTCCAGACGCTGTTGTAACGCGTCACCGATTGCCACGTCATCGGGAATTTCTACCCGCAGGCTACTCACATAGCGCGGCTCTTTCATGGTGCTGGCAACAAACAGCCAGAGCATCGCCAGTAGCGCACCGGCGAGGAACACGGTCTGAGAATCAAAAAGGCCGTCCACCCAGCCGCCGAGGGACCCGCCGATCGCCACGCCGAGAAACTGGCTGGTGGAGTAAATGCCCATCGCGGTGCCTTTGTATCCTGCCGGAGACTCTTTGCTGATAAGCGACGGCAGCAGGGCTTCCATCAGATTAAACGCCAGGAAGAACAGCTGTACGCCTGCGATCAGCTCCCAGAAATGTGGGCCGGCGCCCCACAGCACAATCTCGGCAATCAACAGTAACGCCACGCAGCCCACGAAGACGCGTTTCATTTTGCGCTTCACTTCGGCGTAAATAATGAAGGGCACAACGGAGACAAACGAGATCAGCATTGTGACCAGATAAATTTTCCAGTGCTCTGCCGCCGGGAAACCTGCTGCGGCAAGTTGACCGGGCAGGGCGACAAAGGTGGACATCAGCAGAATGTGCAGGCACATAATGCCGAAGTTCAGCTTAAGCAGGCGCGGCTCGGCGATGACTTTGCTGAAGCAGCCTTTGACCATCCCGGATTCACGGTTCAGGACATGGTTTTTACTGTCCGGCACAACCCACAGCGTGAGTGCGATCCCGATGGTTGCCAGCACGGCTATCATCCAGAACAGGGCGTGCAGGCCGAGTGAATGGGTAATAATCGGCCCCAGCACCATGGCAATGGCAAACGTGACGCCGAAGCTGACGCCAATAAACGCCATGGCTTTGGTGCGGTTTTGCTCGCGGGTTAAATCTGACAGCAGCGCCATCACGGCGGCGGCAATCGCCCCGGAACCTTGCAGGGCGCGGCCAAGAATAATTCCCCAGATGGAGTGGGAGAGGGCGGCGATGATGCTGCCAAGTACAAACACCAGCAGCCCGCCGACAATCAGCGGTTTGCGACCCACGCGGTCGGAGAGCAGGCCAAAGGGGATCTGGAATATCGCCTGCGCCAGGCCGTAGATACCGATCGCCAGACCAATCAGCGCTTCGCTGGCACCCTGTAACGCCATGCCATATGTGGTCAGAACGGGCAGGACCATAAACATGCCAAGCATCCGCAGCGAGAAAACAGTCCCTAAACCCCAGGTCGCACGCAGTTCACCTGGCGTCATTTTATAATCGTTCATTACCACCTCTACCAAAAAGCAGGCCATAGTTTAGGCGGGGTGATAAGTGCGGTAAATAGGTGTTTGTTTAAGAGATATTACGAGGGTGTGATAAAAGCACCCCCCGGATAAAAAATTACGCCTCGACGCGCAACCCGTAGCTTTTAAATTTCTCAAGAACAATGGCAATTTCATCGTCACTGAGTACCGGAACGGGATCCACGATCGCCAGCGTGGCCAGGTAGAGTTTTGCCAGCACCTCTACCTCCTGCGCCAGCCACAGTGCCTTCTCAAGATTTTCTTCGCAGGTGATCAGACCGTGGTGCTGTAAGAGCGTCGCTTTGCGATCGCGTAACGCGACCGCGACATGCTCTGACAGCGCGCGCGTCCCGAAGGTCGCGTAAGGCGCGCAGGGAATGGAGTTTCCCCCGGCGGCGGCAATCATATAGTGAATAGCAGGAATGGGGCGGTTGAGTATCGAGACGGCGGTACAGTTAACCGCATGGTTATGGACGACGGCGTTAGCATCCGGGCGGGTCTGATACACAACCTGATGAAAACGCCATTCGCTGGAGGGCAGTTTATCCTCTTCGTGTCGCCCCTGTGCATCGACATAGACGATACTCTCTTCGGTCAGATGCTCGTAGGGAATTCCGGTCGGCGTAATCAGCATACCGTCGCGATAGCGAACGCTGATATTCCCGGCGGTGCCCTGATTTAATCCCATGCGGGTCATCTCAAGGCAGGTGTCGATAATGTCTCTGGCTAATCGGGCTCGTTCCATTTTTTATTCTCCGGGTACAGTTATATTTTTACTGGCGGGAACGTTTGACCAGCTTCATATCGACTTTCGCCGTCTCGTTGACCGCTTCGCCGTCGATGGCTCGCTGCATCAGTTCAAACGCTTTTTCCGCCCAGGTATCTTCATCCTGCTGCATGGACCAGACGCTGTTAGGCAGGAACCCCAGCATGGGGTGCTCATCGAAGGTGCCAATATTGATGTGTTGGGGCACAGTACCGGTACGCGTCCGCAGGGCTTCGATTGCCCCTTCCAGGACGGGTAACGATGAGGCGATAAACGCCTGCGGAACACCCTGGCTGTCGATAAGCGAATCCATCAGGGCATATCCCCCCTCCGGCGTATTGTCCGGCCCTTCGATGACCCACTCGCGATGGTGAATACCGGCTGTTTTCAGGGCCTGCAAATAGCCGTTCAGACGGTCCGTAATGCTGGGCAGTGCGGTATCGCCCACAAGGAACCAGAGCGGCGTTTTGCACTCTTCCAGCATATTGCGGGCCAGTTCATCCCCCCCAGCCTCGTTATGACTCTCTACCAGCGCGTTGTCAGTAAAGCCAAAATCCCGGTCGAGGAGCACCAGTGGCTTTTGGATCTGCCGCAAATGATGCTGCTGATTCTCCAGCGTTGAGGGAACGATAAATAAGCCGTCCACGTTGCGCGCCATCAGAGCTTTTACCAGCTTGTTTTCGTAATCCACATCGTTGTAAGTACAGCTGATCATCAGCTGGTAGCCCGAACGGCGGCAGCGCAGTTCGAGTTTCTCGGCGAGCGTTGCAAAGAACACGTTTGAGATGTTGGGCACGATGAGCCCCAGCGTCTCGGTTTTGTTTAACTTCAGACTGCGCGCCGAATGGTTGAGGGTATAGCCGAAGCGCTCGACGTGTTCATTAATTCGGGACTGTGTTTTCACACTGATCCGATACTGTTCGGCTTTCCCGCTCAGTACCAGCCGCACGGTGGTGACGGATAAATTCAGATCCTTCGCTATCTGTTCAACTGTTTTGGCCATCGCTACGCCTCAATCCTTAACGTACGTAAAAACTGCTGATAAAGCATACGCATCCTGCCATTACATTTCCTGCTGCATCAGGAGATTAAGCGCCTGTTGCTGGGTCCACAGCATCAGGTACGCCTCATATTTTTGCCGGTGGAAGGCCGCGGTTTCCGGCCGACAGGTGATGATATCGCCGGCTTTGACCATTTCCCGGGTGGCGTCGGTAAGCGTTGCCCATGCACCGCTCGCCACAGCGCCGCAAATGGCCGCGCCGAGAGTGACCGCATCTTCTTCGGCTAAAAGGTGAATATCGCAGCCTGTGGCATCGGCATACTCCCGCAGCCAGAGCCGGTTATGAGTAGCTCCACCACAAATGACAATGCGCGACAAGGTGTGCCCATGATGTTTCAGAGTATCCATAATGTGTCGTGTGCCGTAGGCAATGGCCTGTAGCGTGGCCAGATAGAGCCTCGCCAGCGCGCGCTCACCGGTCTCTAATGTCAGACCGACAACGCTGCCCCGGGCATCAGGACGCGAACGCGGCGAGCGGTTGCCGTGGTGATCGGCCAGAATGTGCAGGTTGCGGGTGGGATATTTTTCTTCCTGTTCAAGCGCGGCTACCCAGTCGTTGAGTAATGCCACCGGATGGCATTGCGCCGCTTCTGCTTTTGCAAACAGCTCTGCGCTGACTCCGTGCTCGCGCAACGTCCAGTCGACCAGCGCCCCGGCAGCGCTTTGCCCGCCTTCCGTCAGCCAGTAGCCCGGCAGCATGGCGCTCCAGTAAGGTCCCCAGACGCCGGGCGTATGGATCTCCGTCTGACTGGCAAGCATATGGCAGTTCGAGGTTCCGCTGATGAGCGCCAGCGTGCCTTCCGGGTGTGAGCCCGTCAGCGCCACGCCACCCGCGTGGGCATCGATCATGCCGCTTGCCACAACCACTTCTTCGGACAAACCCAGAGCTTGCGCTGCCTGCGGGCTAAGTTTCCCGACGCATTCAGCGACGTCCAGAATAGTGCCGGGAATTTTTGTCAGTAAGTTTTCCAGCCCCACCGCTCTGAGCAGCGATTCGCTGAACTGCGCCTCATGCGCAAGGTAGTTCCATTTGCAGGTGAGGGTGCACAGGCTGGCGACGTCCTGGCCCGTCGCTTTCCAGACCAGAAAATCGGCAAGGTCGTAAAAGCGCCAGGCCTGATTCCAGGTTTCAGGATGATGCCGCTGCAACCACAGCAGTTTTGGCAACTCCATCTCGATGCTGACCTCGCCGCCCACGTAGCACAGGGCCGGATCGCGTGTGGCATTGATGTGAACGGTTTCTTCGTGAGCACGATGATCCATCCACATAATGATGTCCTGCGATGCCGGACTGTCCGGGGAGACGCTCAGGCCGTTACCGTCAGCATCCAGCGCGACCAGCGAGCACGTGGCGTCGAAGCCAATCGAACGAATGGCGTCAGGTGAAATCCCAGAGGAGTCGACGGCTTCCCGCACCACCGCACAAACCTGCTGCCAGATTTCCACAGAGGATTGTTCCACGCGCGCATTGCTGGCGTGAAACTGCGAAATCGGACGGGTCGCGAAGCTCAAACGCTCGCCTTGCGCAGAGTAAAGCCCTGCACGAACGCTGGCTGAACCTACATCTACCCCGAGGAAATAGCCGTCACTCATCATGAACTTCCTTATTTTTTACCAAACGGATGCAGCAGTTTATCAATTTCAGGCGTGTTGATATTCTGCGCATTGACATATTTCACTGGAATATCAATTTCTTTGGCCACCGTCTGTCCGGAAATCACCGCGTTCAGCGTTTTTATGCCCTGATAACCAATCTGATAGGCGTCCTGCACCACGAAGCCCTGAATCACACCGTTTTTAAGGAAGTTAATGATGGCTTCGGTGCTGTCAAAACCGATGACTTTTACTTTGCCCTTCAGATTCTGGCTGTCGATAGCGTTCGCAACGCCCAGGGTTGAGCCTTCGTTGGTGGCATAAATACCGGCGATATCCGGGTTGGCCTGAACCATATCAATGGTTTTATCCATCGCTTTTTGCGGGTCGCCATCGCTGTATTGCACCGGCAGTACCTGAATATTCGGGTACTTCTCTTTCATCCGCTCGCTGAACCCTTCAGAGCGCTCAATGGCGGACGTCGTCCCGGCTACGTGGGCGATAATACCCACTTTCCCCTTCTGGCCTACCTGCTCCGCCAGCGCATCCGCAGCCTGTGCGCCCGCCTTACGGTTATTGGTGGCGACAAAGCTGGCCGGGATATCCGAGTTCACGCCCGAGTCGAAGGTCACCACTTTGATCCCCCGGCTGTTGGCGGTTTCGACCAGCGGGGCAAGGGCGTTTGCATCAAGTGCGGCCAGCAACAGGCCGTTTGGCTTTTGTGCCATGGTGTTTTCGACTAACTGGATCTGTTCGGCGATTTGCGTTTCATCGGCAGGGCCAACGTAGCTGGTTTTGTCACCCAACTCTTTTGCGGCAGCTTCCGTTCCCATTTTGACCGTCTGCCAGAATTCGTGCTGGTAACCTTTACTGACCACCGGCAGGTTTAAATCTTTTGCCAGCGCGCTGCTGGACAGGATGGCAACGAGCGACAGGGCGCTCAGGATATGGCTGGTTTTCATTATTTTGCTCCGTTGTAGGGTTGGCAGGGCTTGTTGTATCGAGAACCTAACGCATTCTTTTACGTAACGTGTCCAGGTAGACGGCGGCAACGACGACCACGCCCATCGCCACCATCTGCCAGAACTGGGACACGCCCATGAGATTGAGGCCGTTTTTCAGCACGCTCATAATGAACGCGCCTATGATGGTGCCGCCAATCGTGCCCACGCCGCCCATCAGACTGGTACCGCCGATCACTACCGCCGCAATGGCTTCCAGCTCATAACCCACGCCCACGGTTGGCTGGCCTGAGTTGAGACGAGAGGCGAGGATCACCCCGGCCACGCCGGTTAACAGGCCGCAGAAGGCGTAAACGAAAATTTTCACTCGCTGGACTTTGATCCCGGAAAGGTGTGCCGCCGTTTCATTGCTGCCGACAGCGTAGATATAGCGGCCCATCACCGTTTTCTTCAGGATCCACATGGCGATCAGTGCCACGATGACCAGGTAGAACACCGGATAAGGCAGAACGTCGAACAGGCGACCCTGTGCTAGCAGCTTGAACTGCGGGTAGTCAGAAAAATAAATCGCGCGGCCATCGGTCATCACCATATTGATGCCGCGTACCGACATCATTAAGCCGAGGGTGGCAATAAACGGTGGTATGGTCATTTTGGTGACCAGAAACGCGTTCACATAGCCGCAAAGTCCGCCTGCGAGCACGCCTGCCAGAATACAGACCGGCAACGGCATACCAAACCCGGCGGCGATGCCCACCGCAACCCCTGAGAACGCCACCACCGATCCAAGCGACAGGTCGATCCCGGCGGTAATAATCACAAAGGTCACGCCAATGGCCATGATGCCAATCACCGCCGTTTGCAGGGCGATAGTCATGATATTTTCAGTATTAAAGAAGAACGGAGAGCTGAAGCTGAAAAACAGAACCAGCAATACCAGGCTAAAAAGAGGCGCCAGACGCATCAGGAGCGCTTTATTTATTTTCATCGTATGACTTCCGCTTTGCGGCGATGGAACGGTAACGGACATGATTAATCCTCCAGCGTGGCGTATTGCATGATTTTTTCCTGGGTGGCGTGCTCAGCCGCTATTTCGCCGGCAATACGGCCGCTGCGCATCACGAGTATGCGGTCGCACATTCCTAATACTTCCGGCAGTTCGGATGAAATCATGATGATCGATTTACCTTTAGCGACAAGGCGATTCATTAATTCGTAGATTTCCAGCTTGGCGCCAACGTCAATTCCCCGGGTTGGCTCATCAAAAATTAAAATATCGGTGTCTTTGCAGACCCAGCGGGCAATAATGATCTTCTGTTGATTACCGCCGCTTAAATTCAGTGCCGCCTGTTCCAGATGTGGCGTTTTTATTCGCAGCGTATCCACCAGTTTCTGGCTGGACTCCCGGCAGCGTTTTTCATCGACATTACCCGCGGCGCCAGCGTAGTCCGGGTAATTGCCGAGCATAATGTTCATCTCAACAGAAAGGCCCAGGGCGAGTCCCTCTTTTTTGCGGTCTTCTGTTAAATAGCTGATGCCTTTCTCAATGGCGTCAGCCACGTCTTTAATACGTGTGGGGGTGCCGTTCAGCGTCAGGGTGCCAGCGTCGATCGCATCGGCGCCAAACAGGGCCCGGCCCAGTTCAGTTCGGCCTGCGCCCATTAAGCCAGCGAGACCGAGGATCTCACCGCGCCAGAGGGTAAAGTTGATGTCATGCAGTACACCATTACGCGTCAGGCCGTTCACCTCCAGCACTTTTTCTCTGCGCTGATGCGGCGGGCGTTTTGGGTAGATGTTATCGAGATTGCGGCCAACCATCATGGCGATAAGCTCGCCGATCTGAACCGTTTCATAATCTACGGTGGCGATGTATTGTCCGTCGCGCATGACGGTCGCGCGATCGGCGATCAGCGCCAGCTCTTCCAGACGGTGCGAGATGTAGACAATCCCCGTGCCCTGAGCCTTGAGCATCCGCGTGACGTCAAACAAACTCTCGATTTCACTTTCGGTCAGCGCGGCGGTGGGTTCATCCATGATTAGCACTTTGGCATTGACCGAAATCGCTTTGGCAATTTCCACCATCTGCTGCTGGGCTACGGTTAATTCACTGACGCGGGCGTCCGGGGCGATTTTTAAATTCAGCGTGTGCAGTATTTTCTCAACCGCCTGTCGCTGGGCGCGTTTATCTAACTGCCAGCGACTATTTTTGCAGAATTCACGGCCAATAAAGATATTCTCTTCCACGGTTAAATCGGGGAAGAGATTAAATTCCTGATGGATAATCGTAATACCTGCGTGCTGAGCACTTAGCGGATCGCTGAATGATACGGATTGCCCTTCAAAGCGAATTTCACCGGCATCAGGTTGGTAAACACCGGATAATATTTTCATCAGCGTCGATTTGCCGGCACCGTTTTCACCTAAGAGGGCATGAACTTCGCCGCAGCGTAAATCGAAATCAACCTGATTCAGCGCCAGCACGCCGGGAAAGCGTTTGGTAATGCGCGTCATCTGAATAAGAGTCTCTGACATTGCAAAATTCCTGTGTTGGAAAGGCAATGAATCACAAGCCACAGTGATTTAGTTAATAAGCTAACTCGACTTAGCTTTCGTCCTTAAAAGCTATTTTAGGGTTATAATTTAGCCAAATCATTTGTATTCAAATTGTGACGTCGTGCAAAGGTATTTTGTTATTTGATTGAATTTAAACGATATGTTTAGTTTTTGCTGAATCGTAATACCTGACACTGATCGAATTTTGACCTCTCATCGTGAAACTGCTCACAGATCCTGCACATTTATCTTGTCTCATTTTTAGTGTGAACCCTAAGCTAATTCGAGTTAGCAAATTTCACCACTTTCCGTTCACGGCGCTGCCTGGGCGCTTTTTCACGGCTATGCCCCTGAGACGGATAGGTTAACCAACGTGAGGAAGGGCTATGAAAACGATAAAAGCGTTACCCCGTATTGGCATTCGACCTGTTATTGATGGCCGCCGAATGGGCGTACGCGAGTCTCTGGAAGAGCAGACCATGAACATGGCGAAAGCCACGGCGGCGCTAGTCAGTGAAAAATTACGCCACCCCTGCGGTACGCCCGTTGAGTGCGTAATTGCCGATAGCTGCATTGCCGGAATGGCGGAGGCCGCTGCTTGCGAAGAGAAGTTCAGCACGTGCCACGTTGGTCTGACGATCACCGTAACCCCCTGCTGGTGTTACGGGAGTGAAACCATTGATATGGATCCGCTGCGTCCGAAAGCGATCTGGGGCTTTAACGGCACCGAGCGTCCGGGGGCAGTATACCTCGCGGCGGCATTGGCGGCGCATAACCAGAAAGGGATCCCGGCGTTTTCCATATATGGCCACGATGTACAGGATGCGGGCGACGAGACCATCCCGGCAGACGTTGAGGAAAAATTGTTGCGCTTCGCCCGGGCGGGCCTGGCGGTCGCCAGCATGAAGGGGAAAAGTTATCTGTCGGTGGGCGGGGTCTCGATGGGGATTGCGGGCTCGATTGTCGATCACAACTTCTTTGAATCCTGGCTGGGGATGAAGGTGCAGGCGGTGGATATGACCGAACTGCGTCGCCGCATCGATCATAAGATTTACGACGAGCAAGAACTTGAGCTGGCCCTGGACTGGGCGCAAGCACATTTCCGTTTCGGCGAGGATAAAAACGCGGAGCAGTATCGTCGCAATGAACAGGAGAATGCCGCGATCCTGCGGGAGAGTCTGCTGATGGCGATGTGCATCCGCGACATGATGCAGGGTAACCCAAAACTCGCTGCGATGGGCCGCGTGGAGGAATCTCTGGGCTATAACGCCATCGCGTCCGGGTTCCAGGGACAGCGCCACTGGACGGATCAGTATCCAAATGGCGATACCGCAGAGGCGCTGCTGAACAGCTCCTTTGACTGGAACGGTATTCGCCAGCCGTTGGTGGTGGCGACGGAAAATGACAGCCTGAACGGGGTAGCAATGCTGTTTGGACATCTGATGACCGGTACAGCGCAAATCTTTGCCGACGTGCGCACCTACTGGTCGCCAGAGTCGGTTGAGCGTGTTACCGGCCAGAAACTCACTGGACGGGCTGAGCAGGGCATTATTCATCTGATCAACTCCGGCTCGGCGGCACTGGACGGTACAGCGGAGCAGAAAGACGCCGAGGGGAAACCGACCCTGAAACCACACTGGGACATTACTGAGCAGGAAGCCAACGCGTGCCTGGCCGCAACCCACTGGTGTCCGGCGGTGCATGAATACTTTCGCGGGGGCGGTTTCTCATCAAACTTCCTCACCCGAGGTGGCGTGCCATTTACCATGACCCGCGTAAACCTCATCAAGGGGGTGGGCCCGGTATTACAGATAGCGGAAGGCTGGAGTGTTGAGCTGCCGGAACAAGTACATGACATTCTGAATAAGCGCACCGATTCAACCTGGCCCACCACCTGGTTTGCCCCACGTCTGACCGGTAAAGGCCCGTTCAGCGACGTCTATTCAGTGATGGCGAACTGGGGCGCTAACCACGGAGTATTAACCGTCGGGCACGTCGGTGCTGATTTCATCACCCTGGCGTCCATGCTGCGTATTCCCGTGTGCATGCATAACGTACCGGAGGCGCTGATTTATCGGCCGACGGCCTGGGGCGCTCACGGTATGGATCCGGAAGGGCAGGATTACCGTGCCTGTGAAAATTACGGACCGTTATACAAACAATAAGCCGGTTTGCCAGCCTGCTCCGGCGGACTGGCAGCCTGTGGGGACCGCAATGAAAAAATGTTTTCTGGTTCTCGATTGTGGCGCGACGAACGTGCGCGCCATTGCGCTGGATCCTGAAGGGAATATTGTGGCGCGAGCCTCGGTGGCGAACGAAAGCGAAAGTGCCGCTGAAAATCCGGCCTGGCACCAGTGGTCGCTCGACGCCATCATGCAACGTTTTGCCGTCTGTTGTCAGAAAATCAGCGCAGTGCTGAGCAAGCATCAACTGTGCGGAATGAGTGTGACGACCTTTGGCGTGGATGGCGCGCTGGTAGATGAGCGCGGAGAACTGCTTTACCCGATCATCAGCTGGAAATGTCCACGGACCGTGCCGGTGATGGAAGCGGTTGCCCGTTTATGCTCCCCGGCTGAACTACAGCAGATCACCGGCGTTGGGCAGTTTAGTTTCAACACGTTGTATAAGCTAGGCTGGCTTCAGGACAACCATCCCGATCTGTTACAGCGTGCTCACGCCTGGCTTTTTATCTCCTCGCTAATCAACCATCGCCTGACCGGAAAAATGACGACTGATCTCACGATGGCCGGTACCAGTCAGATGTTCGATCTGCATCAGCGGTGCTTCAGCGAAACGATCTTAAGCAAGATCGGCGTGCCTCATTCCCTTTTCCCGCCGCTGGTTTCCCCCGGAGAGATGATGGGTGAACTGCAGCCCGACGCTGCATCCAGACTCGGATTGCCTTGCGGTGTGCCGGTGATCTCCGCCGGGCACGATACGCAGTTTGCCCTTTTTGGCGCCGGTGCGGGAATTAATGAGCCGGTTCTCTCTTCGGGAACCTGGGAGATTTTAATGGCGCGCACCTCGCAGGTTGATACCGCTTTACTGGGGCAATACCCGGGCGCGACGTGCGAACTGGATAGCCGGACGGGGCTCTATAATCCGGGAATGCAATATCTGGCGTCTGGCGTACTGGAGTGGATCCGCGCGCTGTTCTGGTCGCCTGATGTCAACTGGGACACTATTCTGGCTCAGGCGGCGGCAATTCCGTACGGGGCGGATGGCGTCACGATGAATACCCAGTTGCTCGATTCTCCGCTCGCCGGCTGGCAGGGCGTTACGCTCACCACCACGCCAGCCCATTTTTACCGCGCAGCCCTGGAAGGACTCACGGTGCATCTGCAAGAAAAACTCCAGGCGCTGGAGGCGATCGCGCAGTTTAAGGCGCGTGAACTCCTGCTGGTGGGGGGAGGTAGCCGCAATATGCTGTGGAATCAGCTCAAGTCCAATGCGCTTGGGATCCCGGTGAAGGTTCTTGAAGATGCAGATACGACCGTGCTGGGGGCGTCTTTGTACGGATGGTGGGGCGTCGGTGAAACGGCCAGCGCTGAGGCTGCTCGCGATCGGGTCCACTATCGTTACCGTTATTTCTATCCTGAGGAGCAAAGCCGTGCTTAAAACGATATCCCCACTGATTTCACCCGAGCTGCTGAAAACGCTGGCAGAGATGGGCCATGGTGACGAGATTATTTTTGCAGACGCTCACTTTCCCGCGCACAGCCTGGGGCCAAAGACGATCCGCGCAGATGGCCTGCTCATCAGCGATTTGCTGGCCGCGGTGATACCGCTGTTTGAACTCGACAGCTATGCGCCACCGCTGGTGATGATGGCCCCTGTCGACGGGGATACGCTCGATATACAGGTAGAAGCACGCTATCGCAACGCACTCTTTGGTGAGGCGGAAGGGGAGGGGATTATGCGTATTGACCGTTATGCGTTTTATGCGCGGGCACAGAAAGCGTACGCCATTGTGGTGACAGGCGAGACAGCGAAATACGGCAATATACTGTTAAAGAAAGGGGTTACGCCGTACCAATAAAAAACGCCGGGTTAAACCCGGCGTTTTCACTTCAGTCTTCTTACCAGACGTACGTCAGCAGGCTTTGTGAATCTGGCACCATGAAGTCTACGGACATCATCACGGACAGGGAGGTGATGGCGACAATCGAGAACACAAACAGCTTGCGTGCCCAGACCTTGTCATCTTCCACTTTGTAACCGCGCAGAGCCATGCCGAGCCACCAGACGCTCACCGCAGCTGCTACCACCAGATATTTATATCCGGCGTAACCGCCCAGAGAGAGCATCAGCGTTGCCACGGCAAAAGCGATGATGTACAGCGTGATGTGGTTTTTGGCAACTGAGATGCCTTTCACGACCGGCAGAACCGGAATGTTTGCTGCCTGATAATCCTTAAAGCGGAAAATCGCGATGGCGTAGGAGTGCGGCATCTGCCACAGGCTAAAGATAGCCAGCAGGATCAGCGCACCGCTGTCGAACTCGTTCGTGACGGCGCAGTAGCCAATCACCGGCGGCGCAGCGCCGGAGAGAGAACCAATCAGCGTGCCGTAGACGGAGTGGCGTTTCATATACAGGCTGTAGACGCCTACATACACCACGAACCCCATCACCCCCAGCCAGCAGGCCAGCGGGTTAGCACCAAACCACAGCAGCATAAAGCCAGCAATACCCAGCAAGGTGGCGTACACCAGCGAGACGGAAGGAGCAATCAGACCTTTAACCAGCACCCGATTTTTGGTCCTTTCCATCTTCTTGTCGATATCCATGTCGATGTAGTTGTTAAATACACAACCGGACGCAACCACCAGTGACACACCGACCAGCGTGTAAATAAAGAGGGTGTAATCAATGCTGCCTTTAGAGGCCAGCAGGAACCCTCCGATTACGGAGATCAGGTTGCCAAAGATGATGCCTGGTTTCGTGACTTGCAGGTATTGCTTAAACATACTCGCCGCTCTTAGTGAACCATCATGTTGTAGTTAAGGTTCCACATAATCCAGATGGAACCGACTACCAGGATAGCGATGATAATCACGGTAAAGATAAAGGCCGTCATGTTCCAGCCTTCATCGGACTTGGTGTTCATGTGCAGGAAGCAAACCAGATGCACCAGAATCTGAATCACCGCGGTCACCAGGATTGCGCCCAGGATAACCGGCTTAGATGCAGAACCGTTCATCACCATCCAGAACGGGATCACCGTCAGGATGATCGACAGGATGAAACCTGTCATGTAGGTTTTTACGCTGCCGTGGGAAGCGCCATGATCGTTAGAATGACTCATTACATCGCCCCCATCAGATAGACAACAGAGAACACACAGATCCATACCACGTCCAGGAAGTGCCAGAACAGGCTCAGGCACATGATACGGGTACGGTTAGTACTGGTCAGGCCGCGACGGGAGATCTGGAACATCAGCACTGCCATCCAGATCAGACCCGAGGTCACGTGCAGACCGTGGGTGCCGACCAGCGCGAAGAACGCTGACAGGAAGCCACTGCGATCCGGACCAAAGCCTTCCGCAATCAGGTGATGGAATTCATAGATTTCCATCCCGATAAAGCCAGCACCAAACAACCAGGTCAACGCCAGCCAGGAAACAACCTGGCTTTTGTTGTTTTTGTACATGGCGATAGCTGCCATGCCGTAGGTGATGGAGCTGAATAACAGCAGTGCGGTTTCAACCAGAACGAACGGCAGCTCAAAGATGTCCTTACCGGTCGGGCCGCCCGCTGTGCCGTTCACCAGAACGGCATAGGTTGCGAACAGACAGCAGAACAGGATGCAGTCGCTCATCAGGTAGATCCAGAAACCGAAGACTTTCGTCGGTCCTGTATCATGGTGCGCATGTTCATGCGCGTGGGCAGTCGAGTGCGCCAGAGTATCAGTTGCCATTTTTCAGCCCCGCTTTAGAAATCTCGTCAAAATGCTGGTTTTCCAGCTTTTCAACTTCACGGACTGGTACGTAGTAGTCCACGTCCTCGTCAAAGCTCTTCACAATCCAGCTGATTACGATGCCAGCGAAGCCAACAATCGCCATCCACCAGATGTGCCAGATCATTGCGAAACCAAATACCGTTGCGAAGGCGGCAATCACGATGCCCGCACCGCTGTTTTTCGGCATATGGATCTCTTCGTAATGTTCAGGTTGCTTGTACGCTTCACCTTTTTCTTTCATTTCCCAGAATGCGTCACGCTCATGAATGTGCGGCACTACGGCAAAGTTATAGAACGGAGGTGGAGAAGAGGTAGACCACTCCAGCGTACGGCCACCCCACGGGTCACCGGTCAGGTCGCGGTTCAGATTACGGTCACGGATAGACACGTAGTACTGAATCAGCTGGCACAGGATACCGCAGGCAATCAGCGCGGCGCCGCCCGCTGCAATCATCAGCATCGGATGGAACTGCGGATCGATCTGCTGGCTCAGACGACGGGTCATCCCCATGAAGCCCAGCACGTACAGCGGCATAAACGCCACGAAGAAGCCGATGATCCAGAACCAGAACGCGCGTTTGCCCCATTTTTCGTTCAGGGTGAAACCGAACGCTTTTGGCCACCAGTAGGTCACACCTGCGAAGCAGCCGAAGACGACGCCGCCGATGATAACGTTATGGAAGTGCGCAATCAGGAACAGACTGTTGTGCAGGACAAAGTCAGCGCCCGGAACCGCCAGCAGCACGCCGGTCATCCCACCTACGGAGAAGGTCACGATGAAGCCGATGGTCCACAGCATCGCTGAGTGGAACTGGATACGGCCCTGGTACATGGTGAACAGCCAGTTGAAGATCTTAACCCCGGTCGGGATCGCGATAATCATAGTGGTAATACCGAAGAAGGCGTTTACGTTGGCGCCCGCACCCATGGTGAAGAAGTGGTGCAGCCAGACGATGAACGACAGGACGGTAATACACACGGTTGCCCACACCAGAGAGGTGTAACCAAACAGACGTTTACGCGAGAAGGTTGCCGCTATTTCGGAGAACACACCGAACACCGGCAGAACCAGGATGTACACTTCCGGGTGACCCCAGGCCCAAATCAGGTTGATGTACATCATCATGTTGCCACCCATATCATTCGTGAAGAAATGGGTACCCAGATAGCGATCCAGGGTCAGCAGCGCGATGGTGACGGTCAGAATTGGGAACGACGCGATAATCAGGACGTTGGCGCACAGAGATGCCCAGGTAAATACTGGCATCTTGAACATCGTCATACCTGGTGCACGCATCTTCAGGATGGTCACGAAGAAGTTAATACCGGTCAGGGTGGTACCGACACCGGAGAGCTGAAGCGCCCAAATCCAGTAGTCAACGCCCACGCCCGGACTGTACTCAATTCCCGAAAGTGGCGGGTAGGCCAGCCAGCCGGTCTGAGCAAATTCGCCCACACCCAGTGACAGGTTAACCAGGATAACGCCGACAACGGTGAACCAGAAGCTCAGGTTGTTCAGGAACGGGAACGCAACGTCGCGCGCGCCGATTTGCAGCGGAACGACAACGTTCATCAGACCGATTACCAGCGGCATCGCCACGAAGAAGATCATGATAACGCCGTGAGCGGTAAAGATCTGATCGTAGTGGTGCGGTGGCAGGAATCCGGCTTCGCCCGCAGACGCAAGCGCCTGCTGGCTACGCATCATGATTGCATCCGCAAAGCCACGAATTAACATGACGATACCGACGATGCAGTACATGATGCCGAGTTTTTTGTGGTCAACCGAAGTCAGCCACTCGTTCCACAGGTAGCTCCACTTACCGAAGTAAGTGATCAGGCCAACTAAGGCCGCGCCACCAATGATAATTGCAGCAATCGTAACCATGATAATGGGTTCATGGTACGGCACCGCATCCAATGTCAATTTTCCGAACATTTTCTTCCTCGGCCCCTTAGTGAGCGGTTTCCGCGTGGCTCATGTCCATGCCTTCCATACCCTGGTGCGTGTTGTGCTCGCCTTCAGGCTGGGTCATGTCCATGCTCATGCCGTGATCCATAAATTTGCCAATAACATCTTTGAACAGATTCGGTTTCACGTTAGAGAAGTACTCCACCTTGTTGTATTCGCTAGGTGCAGCCACTTTTTCGAACGCCGCCATGTCAGACATGGTGTTTGGAGACTGCTTCGCTTTTGCAACCCACTGGTCGAAAGTCGCGCGGTCTGGCGTAGCGATAGCTTTGAACTTCATACCCGAGAAGCCCGGGCCACTATAGCTGGCGGAGATACCGTCGTAGGTGCCTGCTTCATTCGCAATCAGATGCAGGTTAGTCTGCATACCGGCCATCGCGTAAATCTGGCTGCCCAGACGTGGGATGAAGAAGGAGTTCATTACGGAGTTGGAGGTCACTTTGAACTGAACCGGAGTGTTCGCCGGGAAGGCGATTTCATTCACGGTAGCAATGCCCTGTTCTGGATAGATGAAGAACCATTTCCAGTCCATGGAGACCACTTCAATGGTAATGGGTTTTTCATCGTGAACCAGCGGTTTGCTCGGCTCAAGTGCGTGAGTGGTTTTCCAGGTCAGTACAGCAAGGAACAGGATGATCAGAATAGGTACCGTCCAGACCACAGCTTCCACTTTATTGGAGTGTGACCAGTTAGGGCTATACTTCGCATCTTTATTGCTCGCACGATACTTCCAGGCGAAACCAACAGCCATCAAGATGGCAGGAATAACCACAATCAACATCAGGCCAAAAGCCGTCAGTATCAATGAACGTTGTTCCAGTCCAATCTGTCCTTTGGGGTCTAGTAGTGCAGAATCGCAGCCACTGAGTAATACAGTGCCTGCGAATAATGACAACCATCCCAAACTTTTATTGTATTTCCTGAGTCTCATTTAACGACCTCAATTCCACGGGAGTCTGGTGGCGTTTAAAGTGTGGGGGCATTTTACGGGAAGGTTACATTACTGTAAACATCATTAGCCCTGTGTCAGGAAGGTGTTACTGGGTTCTGCCGCACATGTCACAAGTGTTGCAAATTATGTCGCGTTTCCAGACGGAAGCCGCACGGAGTGGGCGTTATAACGAAAGGGTGCCCCAGCATACCGCAAAAGGGACAATTGGTATAACCATTGCGAAAAACACACAATTAGTTAACAATTAATTATCAATAAAAAGACAACTAAAAAACGAAAATTCAATGTTTCGAATGCTGAATCGTTTAATGAAAAATAGCGTAGCGAAATAAGCTCCAATAATTTCCGAATGCTATCCCGCACAAAACAACAAATATTTTTTTTGTCGATGGCGGTTATTTCACCGTTATAATTTCGGGCTGTTATTACAACGGGAAATAACCTTTCGCTTTTTACTTCATGTCATCTGCGTTTTTCGTAATGACATGAAATCCAGCATCCCACCCGTCAGGATCCCCGCCAGAGCGAGAAACACACCTGCATCAAGCAGAAGGGTTTCAAAAGGAAGTGACAAGTCGGTAGTCGCATTCATGATGAGCACCGTGAGCCACCCTACCAGGGCAAGACAACCTGCCATTAGCAGACGCAGGGCAAACCGATAGGCAGCGTGATATTCCGTGCGCGGCATGAAGTGTTCCGTCCGCTGGGTATATTCCAGCGTCTGGCGACAGACCAGCAGCAATAAAATCCCCGGCACGGCCGCCACCACCGAGAAGAGATAAAAGGTCGGCCAACCGTAGGCTTCAACAAACCAGCCCGCGACGGGGCCAACGTATACGCGCCCGACGGCGGAAAGGGCAGAAAGCAGCGCAAACTGGGTAGCGGAAAATGACTTATTGCACAGCGTCATCAGCAGGGCGACAAATGCCGCAGTGCCCATACCGCCGCACAGGTTCTCAAAGAATACCGCCGTCCCCATACTGATCATATTCTTGTCGGTGATCGACAGCAGCCAGTAACCGGCATTCGATGCGCCCTGAAGGATGCCAAATATCAGCAGAGCGCGGAACAGCGTCAGGCGCTGCATCAATACGCCGCCGTACAGCGCGCCGACAATCGTGGCAAACAGCCCCAGGGTTTTGTTCACCACGCCGACCTCGCCCGCATCAAACCCGACGCCGCGGATCAGGAAGGTAGTGGTCAGACTCATGGCGAAAGCGTCGCCAAGCTTATAAAGGACAATAAGCAGCAGGATCAGCCAGGCATTATTGCGACCAAAGAAGTCGCGCAGCGGTGCGGCGACGGCCTGCTCCAGCGAGCGTGGAACCGGGATCACATCGCTCGGTTCAGGCGCGAACAGGGTGGCAATAATGCAGGGGATCAGCAGTGCGGCCATCAGCCAGTACATGCACTGCCAGCCGAGATAGCGGTCAGCAAGCCACAGTGCGAGTCCGCCGGAAACCAGCATACCCAGGCGGTAGCCGAGCACGCTGATTGCCGCACCGGCGCCACGCTCTTCCGCTGGCAGGACGTCCGTTTTCCAGGCGTCAAAAACAATGTCCTGCGAGGCGGAGCAGAAGGCGATGACCACCGCAAGCGCGGCCATCCAGCGCAGCTGCGTTGACGGTTCAAGGAAACCCATTGCGGCAATGGCCAGCAACAGCAGCACCTGCGTCATCACTAACCAGCCGCGACGGCGCCCGAGGAACGGTGGGGTATAGCGATCCATCACTGGCGACCACAGGAACTTAAAGACGTAAGCCTGGCCGACGAGCGAGAAGAAACCAATGGTTTTAAGATCGATGTTCTCAACCGTCATCCACGCCTGTAACGTGCCGGAGGTGAGCGCAAGGGGTAAACCGGAGGCGAAACCCAGGATCAGCAGAATAGCTGATTTCGGTTGCTGGAAAATGCGTAAGTAGTGACTGGACATGTTCTTATGAACTGACCCGGTGAAGCACCGGGTCAGTCAGCAGGATTAACGTGCGTTCTGCTTGATGAAGTCGTGAATGCTGGTGTCCTGTGCCATGTCGGCAATGGTGTCAGTCAGCACGCTGTTAACCGCGTTAGCGATATTTTTGTTGGAGGCCTGGAATGCGCCTTCAACGGAATAGCTTGCACGGTAGTTTTTGTTCATCTTGTTGCCGTTCTTCGCGGTAGCGATGATGGAGATATCGGCTTTGGTCGCAATGTTGTAGCGAACGTTACCCTGGGAGACGTCAGCGTACAGGTTGTTCACGATGATTTGCAGATCAACCGCGCCGCTTGGGCCAATCATGTAGCCACGGGAGGTCATCTGTTTTTCCAGTACTTCCTGCAACAGGAAGCGCAGGTCGCGGGAAGCGGTCAGCGTAACCTGCTGGTTGTCGCGAGTCACTTTCGCCAGCGCCTGGTCCTGACGCTGATCGGCACCATTAATGCTGACCGTCACGCCCATCAGGCTTGGATCCTGCTGAGGCAGGGTAATTTTTGGTGAAACGTCAATGGTCGTCGGCGGGGTTGCGCAACCGGCGAGCATAAAGAGTGCTACCAACGGAAAGAAGATTTTTTTTAACATTTTCGGGTTCTCAACGAATCGTAAGCAAAGAGAGAAAAATTGCCGCCATCATAACATCGCTAACGGCCAGGGGAAGTGGTCAACGCATGTAAATTCATCGCCTTGTCCGAAAACTGACCACCTTTCCGCTTTTCTCTGCCTGTAAGTGACAAAACGTATGAACCTCATAGTGAACTTCATCCGTTTGGATGAGAAAATCAGACGAAAGCTAAATATTTGTTGTCACGGTGTAATGGAACCGGTAAAAGCGGCTAATATTTAAAGGGATGGGTGACATCTTAGCGTTGTCGGAGGAGTGATTTCATGATGATACGTGAACAGATAGAAGAAAAATTAAGGGCAGCGTTCAACCCTGTGTTTCTCGAAGTTGTCGACGAAAGCTATCGTCATAACGTGCCGGCAGGTTCTGAAAGCCACTTCAAAGTGGTTCTGGTCAGCGATCGCTTCACGGGAGAACGTTTCCTGAACCGACACCGCTTGATCTACAGCACCTTGACGGAAGAACTCTCCACAACCGTACATGCGCTGGCGCTGCATACCTACACCATTAAGGAATGGGAAGGGCTGCAGGATACGGTATTCGCATCACCGCCTTGTCGGGGTGCAGGCACCATCGCCTGATAAATCGGATTTGCAACCGCCGGAGTTTTTCCAGTATGTTGCTTACAGATTTCGTCAAAACGGCCTTCGGGCCGTTTTGTTTTGTCTGAGTTTTGAGCGGATGGCGCGTTTTTAAGGCTAAAAATAGCCTTAAAGTGTGAAAAAAGCCGCAGCAACATGCTCCAACCGTTCTCGACTCACCTAAGTGATGCCGCTATAATGCCGCGTCTTATTGAATGTCTTCGGGATGATTCTGGCGACAGGGAATGTGAATCTGCACATAAGAGAGCATCCCGGTATAACAGACAGATTCAGAGTTGACCGAGCACTGTGATTTTTTTGAGGTAACAAGATGCAAGTTTCAGTTGAAACCACTCAAGGCCTTGGCCGCCGTGTAACGATTACTATCGCTGCTGACAGCATCGAAACTGCTGTGAAAAGCGAGCTGGTCAACGTAGCAAAAAAAGTACGTATTGACGGCTTCCGCAAGGGCAAAGTACCAATGAATGTTGTTGCTCAGCGTTATGGCGCTTCCGTGCGTCAGGATGTGCTGGGTGAACTGATGAGCCGCAACTTTATCGACGCGATCATCAAAGAAAAAATCAATCCAGCCGGCGCGCCAAACTACGTTCCAGGTGAATACAAGCAGGGCGAAGACTTCACCTATTCCGTAGAGTTCGAAGTGTACCCGGAAGTTGAGCTGAAAGGTCTGGAATCAATCGAAGTTGAAAAACCGATCGTTTCCGTGACTGACGAAGACGTTGACGGCATGCTGGATACCCTGCGTAAGCAGCAGGCGAACTGGAAAGAGAAAGAAGGCGCTGTTGACGCGGAAGACCGCGTAACCATCGACTTCACCGGTTCAGTAGACGGCGAAGAGTTCGAAGGCGGTAAAGCGTCTGATTTCGTACTGGCGATGGGCCAGGGTCGTATGATCCCAGGCTTCGAAGACGGTATCAAAGGCCACAAAGCAGGCGAAGAGTTCACCATCGACGTGACCTTCCCTGAAGAATACCACGCTGAAAACCTGAAAGGTAAAGCAGCGAAGTTCGTCATCAACCTGAAGAAAGTTGAAGAGCGCGAACTGCCAGAACTGACTGAAGAATTCATCAAGCGTTTCGGCGTGGAAGATGGTTCTGTTGCGGGTCTGCGTGCTGAAGTGCGTAAAAACATGGAGCGCGAGCTGAACGGCGCTGTACGTAACCGCGTGAAGTCTCAGGCGATTGAAGGTCTGGTGAAAGCGAACGACATCGACGTTCCTGCTGCCCTGATCGACAGCGAAATCGACGTTCTGCGCCGTCAGGCTGCACAGCGCTTCGGTGGCAACCAGCAGCAAGCGATGGAACTGCCACGCGAGCTGTTCGAAGAGCAAGCGAAACGTCGCGTTGTTGTTGGCCTGCTGCTGGGTGAAGTGATTCGTACCCACGAGCTGAAAGCTGACGAAGAGCGTGTGAAAGGCCTGATCGAAGAGATGGCTTCTGCATACGAAGATCCATCAGAAGTGATCGAGTTCTACGGTAAGAACAAAGAGCTGATGGACAACATGCGCAACGTTGCACTGGAAGAGCAGGCTGTTGAAGCGGTACTGGCGAAAGCGAAAGTAACCGAAAAAGAGACCTCTTTCACCGAACTGATGAACCAGCAGGCGTAATTTCGCCCCAACGGTTTAAAGTTTGAACAAAAAACCCGTTGCCCTCCGGCGACGGGTTTTTTTTATCACAGCTTTAGTCCTGGAAGGGTGCTAAAACGCCCTTTCAGTGTTAGCGTTACAACAAAACGTTGTTATGCTTGAAATAGGGCATGGCGACCCCCATTAGTATGTAATCACGATGATTGAGACTGGCTGATAATCCGTCCATAAGGTTACAATCAGTACAGCAGGTGTTTTCAATTTTGAACCAGGAGACGGAAATGTCATACAGTGGCGAACGAGATAACTTTGCACCCCATATGGCGCTGGTGCCAATGGTTATTGAACAGACCTCACGCGGTGAGCGATCTTTCGATATCTATTCCCGTCTGCTCAAGGAACGCGTTATCTTTCTGACCGGCCAGGTGGAAGACCATATGGCTAACCTGATCGTGGCGCAGATGCTGTTCCTGGAAGCGGAAAACCCGGAAAAAGACATTTACCTGTACATCAACTCGCCGGGCGGTGTGATTACGGCGGGCATGTCTATTTATGACACCATGCAATTCATCAAGCCGGATGTCAGCACCATCTGTATGGGACAGGCGGCGTCCATGGGGGCTTTCCTGTTAACCGCAGGGGCGAAAGGTAAGCGTTTCTGCCTGCCTAACTCCCGCGTGATGATTCACCAGCCGCTGGGTGGTTACCAGGGCCAGGCGACGGATATTGAAATCCACGCCCGAGAAATTCTGAAAGTAAAAGCGCGCATGAATGAACTTATGGCGCAGCATACGGGTCAACCACTCGAGCAGATCGAGCGCGATACCGAGCGCGATCGCTTCCTGTCTGCACCTGAGGCAGTTGAGTACGGCTTAGTCGACTCCATTTTGACCCATCGTAATTGATGCCCGCGACGCGAGTGTGCCGCTATACTAATTTAGGGCGGCACGTTGCCTGTAAGCAGCTTGCGTCTGAGTATGGCATTTGCGTCGTCATGTGCGGCACATAGAACTTAAAAAGAGGTTTGGACTCATGACAGATAAACGCAAAGATGGTTCGGGCAAACTGCTGTACTGCTCTTTTTGCGGCAAAAGCCAGCATGAAGTGCGTAAACTGATTGCCGGGCCGTCCGTGTATATCTGCGACGAATGCGTCGATTTATGTAACGACATCATTCGCGAAGAGATTAAAGAAGTCGCGCCGCACCGTGAGCGCAGCGCGTTACCAACGCCACACGAGATTCGCCACCACCTGGACGACTATGTCATTGGTCAGGAGCAGGCGAAAAAAGTGCTGGCGGTGGCGGTATACAACCACTACAAGCGTCTGCGTAACGGCGATACCAGCAATGGCGTGGAACTGGGCAAAAGTAACATTCTGCTGATCGGGCCTACGGGTTCCGGTAAAACGTTGCTGGCGGAAACGCTGGCGCGCCTGCTGGATGTTCCGTTCACCATGGCGGATGCCACCACCCTGACCGAAGCCGGTTATGTGGGCGAAGACGTTGAAAATATTATCCAGAAGCTGCTCCAGAAGTGCGATTACGACGTACAGAAAGCCCAGCGCGGGATCGTCTATATCGATGAGATTGACAAAATCTCCCGTAAATCAGACAACCCATCCATCACCCGTGACGTCTCGGGCGAAGGCGTGCAGCAGGCGCTCCTGAAGCTGATTGAAGGTACGGTTGCGGCTGTTCCACCGCAGGGTGGGCGTAAACATCCGCAGCAGGAATTCTTGCAGGTTGATACCTCCAAGATCCTGTTTATCTGTGGTGGTGCGTTTGCAGGCCTGGATAAAGTGATCTCACACCGTGTGGAAACCGGCTCCGGCATTGGTTTTGGCGCAACGGTGAAAGCTACGTCTGAAAAACCAAACGAAGGCCAGCTGCTGGCGCAGGTTGAACCGGAAGATCTGATCAAATTTGGTTTGATTCCGGAATTTATCGGCCGTCTGCCGGTTGTGGCGACCCTGAACGAACTGAGCGAAGACGCGCTGATTCAGATCCTGAAAGAGCCGAAAAACGCGCTGACCAAGCAGTATCAGGCGCTGTTTAATCTGGAAGGCGTTGAGCTGGAATTCCGTGACGAAGCACTGGACGCGATTGCCAAGAAAGCGATGGCGCGTAAAACCGGTGCCCGTGGCCTGCGTTCTATCGTGGAAGCAGCATTGCTCGACACGATGTACGATCTCCCTTCTATGGAAGATGTCGAAAAAGTCGTGATCGACGAGTCCGTCATTGGTGGCCAGACCAAGCCGTTACTGATTTACGGTAAACCGGAAGCGCAGCAGGCATCTGGCGAATAATTCACCATTTCATACAATCAGTTAATCAAAAAGGGGGGATTTTATCTCCCCTTTACTTTTTCCGTATTCATGGCGTTGAATGTATGGGAAACATCCCCATATACTGGATTACATGTTAATGGTTGTGTGAAGCACAGTTACATGACCAGTTTACCTGGCGGACACTAAACTAAGAGAGAGCTCTATGAATCCTGAGCGTTCTGAACGCATTGAAATCCCCGTATTGCCGTTGCGCGATGTGGTGGTTTATCCGCACATGGTCATACCCTTATTTGTAGGGCGGGAAAAATCTATCCGTTGCCTCGAAGCCGCCATGGATCATGATAAAAAAATCATGTTGGTTGCGCAGAAGGAAGCATCAACGGATGAGCCGGGTGTAAACGATCTTTTCACCGTCGGGACCGTGGCCTCTATTTTGCAGATGCTGAAGCTGCCAGATGGCACCGTGAAGGTGCTGGTGGAAGGCTTACAGCGCGCGCGTATTACCACTCTGTCAGACGATGGCGAGCACTTCTCTGCGAAGGCAGAGTACCTTGATTCACCGGAACTTGATGAGCGCGAGCAGGAAGTGCTGGTACGCACCGCGATCAGCCAGTTTGAAGGCTACATCAAGCTGAACAAGAAAATCCCACCTGAAGTGCTGACGTCGCTGAACAGCATCGACGATCCTGCACGTCTGGCGGATACCATCGCTGCGCACATGCCGCTGAAGCTGGCTGACAAACAGTCCGTGCTGGAAATGTCCGACGTTAACGAACGTCTGGAATACCTGATGGCGATGATGGAGTCTGAGATCGATCTGCTCCAGGTTGAGAAGCGCATTCGCAACCGCGTCAAAAAGCAGATGGAAAAATCGCAGCGTGAGTACTATCTGAACGAGCAAATGAAAGCCATTCAGAAAGAGCTCGGAGAGATGGACGATGCGCCGGATGAAAACGAAGCGCTGAAGCGTAAGATCGACGCGGCGAAGATGCCGAAAGAGGCGAAAGAGAAAGCCGAAGCTGAGTTGCAGAAGCTGAAAATGATGTCTCCGATGTCGGCGGAAGCGACCGTTGTACGCGGCTACATTGAGTGGATGGTTCAGGTTCCATGGAATGCCCGCAGCAAGGTCAAAAAAGACCTGCGTCAGGCACAGGAAATCCTCGATACCGACCACTATGGCCTGGAACGTGTGAAAGACCGCATTCTTGAGTACCTCGCGGTACAGAGCCGTGTGAACAAAATCAAAGGTCCAATCTTGTGCCTGGTAGGGCCTCCAGGGGTGGGTAAAACCTCTCTGGGCCAGTCCATCGCCAAAGCGACCGGACGTAAGTACATCCGTATGGCGCTGGGCGGCGTGCGTGATGAAGCGGAAATCCGCGGTCACCGCCGTACCTATATCGGTTCTATGCCGGGCAAGCTGATCCAGAAGATGGCGAAAGTGGGCGTCAAAAACCCGCTGTTCCTCCTCGACGAGATCGACAAAATGTCTTCGGACATGCGTGGCGATCCGGCGTCGGCGCTGCTGGAAGTGCTTGATCCAGAGCAGAACGTGGCGTTCAGCGATCACTACCTGGAAGTCGATTACGACCTGAGCGATGTGATGTTCGTGGCGACGTCGAATTCCATGAACATTCCGGCACCGCTGCTGGACCGTATGGAAGTGATCCGTCTGTCCGGTTATACCGAAGACGAGAAGCTGAATATTGCTAAGCAGCACCTGCTGCCGAAGCAGATTGAGCGTAACGCGCTGAAAGCTAACGAGCTGACCGTTGAGGACAGCGCTATTGTCGGCATTATTCGTTACTACACCCGTGAAGCGGGCGTGCGTAGCCTTGAGCGTGAGATCTCTAAACTGTGCCGCAAGGCGGTTAAGCAGCTGCTGCTGGATAAGAGCCTGAAGCACATCGTGATTAACGGCGACAATCTGCATGCTTACCTCGGCGTTCAACGCTTCGACTATGGCCGTGCGGACAACGAAAACCGCGTTGGTCAGGTGACTGGACTGGCGTGGACGGAAGTGGGTGGCGATCTGCTGACCATTGAAACCGCCTGTGTACCGGGTAAAGGCAAGCTGACCTACACTGGCTCGCTCGGTGAAGTGATGCAGGAGTCCATCCAGGCAGCGTTGACCGTGGTGCGTGCGCGCGCGGAAAAACTGGGTATTAACCCGGATTTCTACGAAAAACGCGACATTCACGTTCATGTTCCGGAAGGGGCGACGCCGAAAGATGGCCCAAGCGCGGGTATTGCTATGTGTACGGCGCTGGTTTCCTGCCTGACGGGGAACCCGGTCCGTGCTGATGTGGCCATGACTGGTGAAATTACGCTGCGTGGTCAGGTACTGCCCATCGGCGGGTTAAAAGAAAAACTGCTGGCGGCACACCGTGGTGGGATCAAAACCGTATTGATTCCTTACGAGAATAAACGCGATCTGGAAGAGATTCCGGACAACGTTATTGCCGATTTGCAGATCCATCCGGTAAAACGCATTGAGGAAGTTCTGACTCTCGCACTGCAAAATGAACCGTCCGGAATGCAGGTTGTAACCGCAAAATAGTGACCTCGCGCAAAGAGCGCTAATAAAAACAAGGCTGGTAAGTCATTTCGTACTTGCCAGCCTTTTTTTGTATAGCTAATTTAGATTGCTGATTGGGTTAGCCATCAACAACGGGTGTTGTAAGGTCATAGCAGGACTGATATAACTGCTGCGCGGTCGCGCTGTGAAGGATTCAGGTGCGATATAAATTATAAAGAGAGGAAGAGAACAGTGAATAAATCTCAACTGATTGACAAAATTGCTGCGGGTGCTGATATTTCTAAAGCTGCAGCTGGACGTGCTTTAGATGCTTTAATTGCTTCTGTTACTGAATCTCTGCAAGCTGGGGACGACGTTGCACTGGTAGGCTTCGGTACTTTTGCGGTTAAAGAGCGTGCTGCCCGTACTGGCCGCAACCCGCAGACCGGTAAAGAGATCACCATTGCTGCCGCTAAAGTGCCGGGTTTCCGTGCAGGTAAGGCGCTGAAAGACGCAGTAAATTGATTGCTTTCCCGCTCCAGGGAAGCTGAAAAGTACAAGGGCGCATCGTTTGATGTGCCTTTTTTGTTTGTCCAGACCTGATTTGTGCGAGTTTATGCGAGTTTTGGGCTGACAATTGCCCTGTTTTCTTGTCACAATACGCCTTTACGCGCGACGGTCAGGATTTTCCGTCAGCGTCAGGTAACCAGTCACCTACAGCGGAGTGTTGTTACACCATGATGGACAGCTTACGCACGGCTGCTAACAGTCTCGTGCTCAAGATTATTTTCGGTATCATTATCGTGTCGTTCATATTGACCGGTGTGAGTAGTTACCTCATCGGCGGTGGCGCGAACTACGCCGCAAAAGTGAATGGCCAGGAAATTAGCCGTGGGCAGTTCGAGAACGCTTTTGCTGGTGAACGTAACCGCATGCAGCAACAGCTGGGCGACCAATACTCTGAACTTGCAGCCAACGAAGGCTATATGAAAAACCTGCGTCAGCAGACGCTGAACCGCCTTATCGACGAAGCGCTGCTGGACCAGTACGCGAAAAGCCTCGGTCTGGGCATCAGCGATGAGCAGGTTAAAAAAGCCATCTTCTCGACGCAGGCTTTCCAGTCTAATGGGAAGTTCGACAACGCGCGTTACAACAGCATTGTTAACCAGATGGGGATGACGGCTGACCAGTACGCACAGGCGCTGCGTAACCAGTTGACCACGCAACAGCTGATCAACGCGGTGGTGGGCACCGATTTCATGCTGAAAGGCGAAACTGAAGCGCTGGCGGCACTGGTGGCGCAGCAACGCGTGGTGCGTGAAGCGACGATTGATGTCAATGCACTGGCGGCGAAACAGCAGGTTAGCGACGCTGAAGTTAATGCTTACTACGAGCAAAACAAGAACAACTTCATCTCTCCTGAACAGTTCCGCGTAAGCTATATCAAGCTGGATGCTGCCGCGATGCAGAAAAACGCGACTGACGCCGAGATCCAGTCTTATTACGACCAGCATCAGGATCAGTTCACTCAGCCGCAGCGTAACCGTTACAGCGTGATCCAGACCAAAACGGAAGCAGAAGCAAAAGCCGTGCTGGACGAGCTGAACAAAGGCGCTGATTTCGCGACCGTGGCGAAAGCAAAATCCACCGACATTATTTCTGCCAAAAACGGTGGTGATATGGGCTGGCTGGAAGATTCCACTACCCCGGACGAGCTGAAAAATGCGGGTCTTAAAGAGAAAGGCCAACTGTCTGGTGTAATCAAATCCTCCGTTGGCTTCCTGGTGGCGCGTCTGGACGATGTCGTAGCGGCGAAAACCAAGCCGCTGGCTGACGTTCGTGATGATATCGCTGCGAAAGTGAAGCAGGAGAAAGCGCTGGACGCCTTCTATGCTCTGCAACAGAAAGTGAGCGATGCCGCAAGCAACGACAACGAATCACTGGCGGGCGCTGAGCAGGCTGCTGGCGTGAAAGCGGTTGAGACGGGCTGGTTCAGCCATGAAAATCTGCCGGAAGAACTGAACTTCAAACCGGTTTCAGATGCCATTTTCAATGGTGGTCTGGTAGGTGAGAACGGTACGCCGGGCAGCAACTCAGACATCATTACCGTTGACGGTGACCGTGCGTTCGTACTGCGCGTCAGCGAGCACAAAGCCGAGGCAGTGAAGCCCCTGGCGGAAGTGAAAGATCAGGTGGTGGCGCTGGTCAAACACAACAAAGCGGCACAGCAGGCAAAACTGGATGCAGAGAAAATTCTGGCCGATCTGAAAGCCGGTAAGAACGATGCACTGAAAGCGGCTGGCCTGAACTTTGGCGAAGCCAAAACGCTGAGCCGTACCGGTCAGGATCCTGTCAGCCAGGCGGCGTTTGGTCTGAGCCTGCCGGCGAAAGACAAACCTGTCTTTGGCACCACGACCGATATGCAGGGTAACGTGGTGATTCTGGCGCTGGATGAAGTCAAAGCCGGCACGCTGCCAGACGCGCAGAAGAAGGCCATGGTTCAGGGAATTACCCAGAATAATGCCCAGATTGCTTTCGAAGCGATGATGAGCAACCTGCGTAAAGAAGCCAAAATCAAGCTGGGTGATGTGGTGACCCAGGAGCAATAATTACGTACCTGCTCGCAGATTTTCGTAACGCTCTGCAAAAACTAAAGGCCGCTTTCGCGGCCTTTTCCATTTCTGCAATCTGCTGTTTGTCCCTGTTTTCTCGTACGGCTATCGTGGCGTGGCTGTCAACAAACAAGGAGAAAACAGCATGAAATGTGGAATCAAAGCACTGTTAATTACACTGGCTATTGCCACTTCCGGGATGAGTGCGGGAGCGCTGGCGGCGTCGCCCTCGGCTAAAGCGCAGGCTGCACAGACCAAAACAGACTCAGCTGCGCAGGCTCATACGCAATCAAAAGCGACTGAGGCCGGTAAAAGTGCAGAGGATGACGGTACGCGAGTCAGCATCAATTCGGCATCGGCAGAAGAGCTCGCGCGCGTGATGAACGGTGTGGGACTTAAAAAAGCCCAGGCCATTGTTAGCTACCGCGAGGAGTACGGTCCTTTTAAAACCCTTGACGATCTCAAGCAGGTGCCGGGTATGGGCAGCGCGCTGGTTGAGCGCAATCTCGCACACCTGACGCTGTAATCGCGTAATCACTTGCACTGCGGCAAAAATTTGCCAGGATAAAGAGGTCATACCAGTTATGACCTCTGAACCTATAACAACGAAAGGCTATTGCGCTATGCAGACACAAATCAAAGTCCGTGGTTATCACCTCGATGTTTACCAGCACGTCAATAACGCCCGCTACCTTGAATTTCTTGAAGAGGCGCGCTGGGATGGCCTGGAGAACAGCGAAAGCTTCCAGTGGCTGACCGCACACAACATCGCGTTTGTGGTCGTCAACATCAACATTAACTACCGCCGCCCGGCTGTGCTGGGGGATGTGCTCACCGTGACCAGTGAGGTCCAACAACTGAATGGCAAAAGTGGTGTATTGAGCCAGGTCGTCACGCTTGAGCCAGAAGGGCAGGTGGTGGCCGATGCGCTGATCACCTTTGTCTGTATCGATCTCAAAACCCAGAAAGCGTTGCCGCTGGAAGGGGAGTTGCGCGAAAAGCTGGAGCTGATGATCGCGTAAAAAATGTTCAGGGATAACCGTGCTGTCGCCACTTACCGTTCGACAGCACGGTCAGGTCGCCCTTATTTCAGACCGGTCTTTTTCTGCATCGCGGCCATCACGCCCGCTTTATCCGCAAGATAATGATTCAGACCGTTCGCGCGCAGGTTACAGGCGGCACACTGCCCGCAGCCGTCCCCTTTAATGCCGTTGTAGCAGGTCAGGGTCTCGTTGCGAACGATATCCAGCTTGCCCCAGTAGTCGGCCAGCGCCCAGGTTTCGGCTTTATCCAGCCACATCAGCGGCGTTTCGAAGCGGGTCTCTTTTGCCATACCCAGATCGACGGCGTGATTGAGTGCTTTCACGAATTCATCCCGACAGTCCGGGTAGCCAGAGAAGTCGGTCTCACACACGCCCGTGATCACCGCTTCGGCTTTCACCTGGTAGGCATAGATTGCCGTCAGGGTCAGGAAGAGAATATTACGCCCAGGTACGAAGGTATTCGGAATGCCGCTGGCATCCGGTTCGTAATCAGGAACCGGAATGCTGTCGCGGGTGAGGCTGCTGACGGCCAGTTCATTTAACAGCGTCACGTCCAGCACTTTATGAGCGCGGGCGCCCAGTTTGAGGGCCAGTTCACGAGCGACATCGATTTCAGCGCGATGACGCTGACCATAATCAAAAGTGACGCAATGCACTTCATCATACTGGTGAAGTGCCTGAATCAGGCAGGTTGTGGAATCTTGTCCTCCGCTGAACACGACGACGGCACGTTTCATAGATCATCTCGACAGTTACGGTAAAAGCGTCATGTTAACGCCTGGCTAAAGCGGCGACCAGCTTCTTCACGCGTTTGGTGGAGGAAGCCAGGCTTCGGTGAAGTCAAACCAGCCGCGAGTGTTAAGGCGTATTCCGTTGACGCCCGGAGGCGCGCTGATTTGATACTGGTAGTTAAAGAGCGGTGTCAGGACGGCTGTCTCCATTAATCGGCTGAAGATAGCCTGAAGTCCTGCGTGTCGGTCACGTTCGTCGGCCTGCGTCTGCACCGCATCCAGCGTGGCCTGCAAATGGGCGTATGCCGGTGCGCTCAGCAGATGCGGCCAGAGCGCATCGCAGCGGAGCCATTGCTCAAGGGTGTACGCTGGCGCTTCGCCAATCAGTCTGTCTCCCATCATGATGTCTGCATCGGCAAGCTGCTGGCAACCGTCCCACGTCTTGGCGTCGTGAAAGATGACGGTCAGTTCACACCCCTGCCGCGCAAGGTATGCTTTTAACTGACTGGCCATGGTGTGAAGCTCAACCGGCAGGTGGTAGACAAGCGTCAATGCCTCTGGCAGCACAACGTCGGTTAAATCAGTCCACTGGGGGATCGCCCAGCCGGGAAGCAGTTCCTCGGTAGGAGTGATGAGCCCTTCGTTCAGGGGAAGCGTGTGCAGCAGCGTTGAGAGATGAATGATATTAATCAGCCGCTTTGCCTGAAGTTCGCTCAGACGCGGACTTTGTTTCAGCGTGAGGTAGCAGAAGCCCAGACTGGTGCTGTTACTCACCAGCCGCAGGCTGGCCAGCTCGTCGGCCTCGCCAATGGCGATTTGCACCGGGTGGCGACAGCTGGTGCCCAGACTGTAGTCAAAAAGCTGGGGCGTGATCCAGTACTCGATAGCCTTAAGCAACGGATGGCCAAGATGATACTGCTCGTGGCTTTCCAGACGCACCAGTTCAGGCTCAAAAACGCTCAGCCGAAAGGGACCGCTGCCCACCACGGGGTAATCAGGATGCGCCAGACGGCTACAGTAGGTTGCCAGCCTGTGCGCCAGCCAATAGTCAGGTTGATGCAGAATAAACGTCAGGCTTTGCGGATGCGTGGTTTCGATACGTAAGACGCTGCGGAAAAGCGTGTCCATGCCGGGCTGCGATAGCAGCGCCGTCAGGCTTTGCCTGAGCTGTGCCGTCTCTATTTTATCGCCGTTATGCCAGTGCAGGGTGGAGCGTATGTAGAAATGCCAACGCAGGCCGTCATCAGAGACTTCCCAGTGATGCGCCAGATCGCCCGTGGGTTCACTGCTGTTACCATTAAAACGCATCAAACCAGAGAATACCTGTCCCGCCAGATGCTGCTCCGCCCGGCCAGGGAGAAACCCCGGCTGAAGCGGCTCCAGCGAGCGATAGTAGGGAATACGCAGCGTCGGCGTATCGTTCTGCCATTGCCCGCCCATAAACGGATGCAGCAGCGATCGCAAATCTTCAGGCGCGAGCTGGGCCAGCTCCAGCGCGTTGTGCTGCTGTCCACTTTTCAGGGCCTCTTCCATCATCGTATTACGCAACGAATCCGGGGTGACGTGAAAGCGTAATTCCCCACGCTTTCCTCGTCCGGAGCGGGCGTGCCAGCTTAGCCAGCCCGCCTCCTGCGCCTGGCGCAGCAGGGTGCGTACATGTCGCTCGCTGCAAAAGCAGCGGCTGGCAAGTTCACTGATGGTCACCTGCTGCGTTGCGCCGGCGGAGGGGTGCCACAGACGCTGATACTGGTTAAGACGGTTAAGCTGGCGCATGAAAAACCCGGAACAATAATTATCATCTATTCACTATTACTTCCGTATATCTCACGTAATACTGATGCACAAGTTAACCGCATCACATTTCGGGAGTAATTATGGCTCGGCTCGCTGCATTTGATATGGACGGCACGCTGTTAATGCCGGATCACCGTTTAGGGGAGAAAACCCTGAACACACTTAAGCGCCTGCGCGAGCGTGAAGTCACCCTGACGTTTGCCACTGGTCGTCATGTGCTGGAGATGCGCCATCTGCTGGGAACATTTGCCCTCGATGCGTTCCTGATCACCGGCAACGGGACGCGCATTCACTCCGTCGAGGGCGATGTGCTGCACCGTCAGGATCTGGATCCGGAAGTGGCGGACATCGTCCTGCACAGCACCTGGGATACGCTGGCCAGCGTGCATGTTTTTAACGATGAAGGCTGGTTTACCGGGCGTGAGATCCCGGCCTTGCTGCACGCTCACGTTTACAGTGGCTTTAAATATCAGCTCATCGATTTGCGCCGCATTCCGGCCCACAAGGTAACCAAGATCTGCTTCTGCGGCGATCACGACGATCTCTGCCGCCTGCGTATTCAGCTTAACGAGGCGCTGGGCGACCGGGCGCACCTGACCTTCTCGGCGGTGGAATGTCTTGAAGTGCTGCCGGTGGGCTGTAACAAAGGATCTGCGCTGGCGGTGCTGAGCGATCGTCTGGGGCTGACGATGCAGGACTGTATGGCCTTTGGTGACGCCATGAACGACCACGAGATGCTGAGCAGCGTAGGCCGTGGTCTGATTATGGGGAACGCGATGCCGCAACTTATCGCCGCGCTCCCGCATTTACCGGTTATCGGACACTGTCGTAACGAAGCGGTGTCCCATTTTTTGACGCATTGGCTGGACAAAAATAACCTCCCATATTCCCCCGAATAGCGAGATCCTTCCAGCAAGCCAGGCTTCAGCCTGGCTTTTTTTTATTTCACCAGATGCAAAATCTGCGCTTTCCACGGTTCAACATCGCCAATATTGGCCTGCACCCATTCTGCGTTGTAATAGGTGTCCAGGTAGCGTTCCCCGCTGTCGCACAGCAGCGTGACGACAGAGCCGCTAAGGCCTTCTTCACGCATTCTCGCGGCCAGTTGTAGCGCCCCCCACATATTGGTGCCGGTAGAGGCTCCGACCTTACGGCCAAGCTGTGTCTCCAGCCAGTGCGCCGTCGCGACGCTGGCGGCGTCCGGCACGCGGAGCATCTCATCCACAACGTCCGGAATGAACGAGGGTTCGACGCGCGGGCGACCAATTCCTTCGATCTTGCTCCCCACAGGGCTGCGCAGGCTGGCATCGCGAGATTGCCAGTAATCAAGGAACACCGAGTTCTGAGGGTCAACCACCATCAGTTGCGTATCATAACCCTGACAGCGGATATAACGTCCGATGGTGGCGGAGGTTCCGCCCGTGCCCGCGCTCATGACAATGTAAGAGGGGACGGGATGTGGCTCGTGGGTCATCTGGCGGAAAATGCTGTCCGCAATGTTATTATTGCCGCGCCAGTCGGTGGCGCGCTCGGCGAAGGTGAACTGGTCCATATAGTGACCATTTAGTTCGCGGGCCAGCATTTCGGAGGCCGCATAGATTTCGCAGGCGCTTTCCACAAAGTGGCAGCGTCCGCCGTAAAATTCGATCTGTTCAACTTTACGTTTCGCCGTGCAGGAGGGCATCACAGCGATAAACGGCAGGCCCAGCAGGCGGGCAAAGTAGGCCTCTGAGACGGCAGTTGATCCGGACGACGATTCAATAATCGTGGTGCCTTCTTTAATCCAGCCGTTACATAAACCGTATAAAAAGAGTGAACGCGCCAGGCGATGCTTCAGGCTGCCGGTAGGATGGGTACTTTCATCCTTCAGGTAAAGCTGAATGCCGGGAAATCCAGGCAAAGGCAGGCGGATCAAATGGGTGTCTGCCGAGCGCTGATAGTCGGCATTTATTTCGCTGATGGCATGTTTAACCCAGGTGCTATTCATCGTAGTTATCCGTTTGTCATTTTGTGCCCAGCATAGCGAAAAGCACAGAAAAAATTGTTGCTATCTGGCCTTTAAAATAGAATGTAAGGAGAATAATTTTCTCTGGGAGGTGGATATGCTAGATAAAATTGACCGCAAGCTGCTTTCTTTGCTGCAAAGCGACTGCACCCTCTCTTTGCAGGCGCTGGCAGATGCCGTTAATCTGACCACCACACCGTGCTGGAAGCGCCTCAAGAAGCTGGAAGACGATGGCATTCTGCTGGGACGTGTGGCGCTGCTGGACCCCGAAAAACTGGGGCTTGGACTGACCGCCTTCGTCCTGATAAAAACGCAGCATCACAGCAGCGAATGGTACAGCCGCTTCGTCACCCAGGTTTCCGACATGCCCGAGGTGCTCGGCTTCTGGCGCATGGCGGGGGAATACGACTATCTGATGCGCGTTCAGGTGGCAGACATGAAGCGCTACGATGATTTTTACAAGCGGCTGGTCAATAGCGTACCGGGCTTGTCCGATGTCACCTCCAGTTTCGCCATGGAACAGATTAAATACACCACAGCGTTACCCATTGAATAACTTCATAAAATATCTTCAGGAAAAGACCGCGTGCGATTATTTGCCCAATTAAGCTGGTACTTTCGTCGGGAGTGGCAACGCTACCTCGGCGCGGTGGCCCTGCTTATTATCATTGCCATTTTGCAACTGATCCCGCCCAAAGTGGTGGGATACGTCGTGGATGGTGTTACGGAACAACATTACACCGCCGCACGGGTGATGATGTGGGTCGGTACGCTGGTGTTGACGGCCGTGGTGGTTTACCTGCTGCGTTATGTCTGGCGCGTGCTGCTGTTCGGCGCGTCCTATCAGCTTGCCGTTGAGCTGCGCGAGGACTTTTACCGCCAGCTGAGCCGCCAGCACCCTGAGTTTTATCTGCGTCATCGTACCGGGGATCTCATCGCCCGCGCCACAAACGATGTGGACCGTGTGGTGTTTGCCGCCGGTGAAGGGGTGTTAACGCTGGTGGATTCCCTGGTGATGGGCTGTGCGGTACTGATTGTGATGTCTACGCAAATTAGCTGGGAGCTCACGCTGCTGGCGCTGCTGCCGATGCCGCTGATGGCGCTGGCGATTAACCGCTACGGCGAGCAGCTCCATGAACGCTTTAAGCTGGCGCAGGCGGCGTTCTCGTCGTTAAACGATCGCACCCAGGAGAGCATGACCAGCATCCGCATGATCAAAGCGTTTGGTTTGGAAGACCGCCAGTCCGCGCTGTTTGCGGCCGACGCCGCCGATACCGGTGCGAAAAACATGCGCGTGGCGCGTATAGACGCCCGCTTTGATCCGACAATTTATATTGCGATTGGCATGGCGAACCTGCTGGCGGTGGGCGGCGGCAGCTGGATGGTGGTGCGAGGCACCATGACCCTCGGGCAGTTAACCAGCTTTGCGATGTACCTCGGGCTGATGATTTGGCCGATGCTGGCGCTGGCCTGGATGTTTAACATCGTTGAACGTGGGAGCGCCGCCTACAGCCGTATCCGCGCCATGCTGGCGGAAGTGCCGGTAGTGAACGATGGCAGCGAGCCGGTACCGGAAGGTCCGGGTGTTCTGAAGGCTGATATCCGCGTCTTTATCTACCCGCAAACGGAACATCCGGTGCTTGAAAACGTCTGTTTCACGCTGCGTCCTGGTCAGATGCTGGGCATCTGCGGCCCGACGGGCTCCGGTAAAAGCACCATTCTGTCACTGATTCAGCGCCATTTTGACGTGAGCGAAGGCGATATCCGTTTCCATGACGTCTCCCTGCCACGTCTGCTGCTGGATGACTGGCGCAGCCGCCTGGCGGTCGTCAGCCAGACGCCGTTTTTGTTTTCAGACACCATAGCCAACAATATCGCGCTCGGGTGCCCGACGGCGACACAGGACCAGATCGAGCATGTGGCGCGCTTAGCCAGCGTCCATGAGGATATTCTGCGCCTGCCGCAGGGCTACGACACAGAAGTGGGTGAGCGGGGCGTTATGCTCTCCGGTGGACAAAAACAGCGTATCTCTATTGCCCGCGCGCTGCTGCTGGACGCTGAGATCCTGATTCTGGATGATGCGCTGTCCGCGGTTGACGGGCGTACCGAGCATCAAATTCTGCATAACCTTCGGCAGTGGGGGGAGGGGCGCACGGTCATCATCAGCGCGCACCGTCTGTCGGCCCTTACCGAAGCCAGTGAAATTCTGGTGCTTCAGCACGGGCATATTGCCCAACGTGGTCAGCATGAACAGCTCGCCGGGCAGGCCGGCTGGTATCGGGATATGTACCGCTATCAACAGCTTGAAGCTGCGCTGGATGAGGAGGTCACCGATGCGTAAGTTTGGACAGATGTGGCCGACGTTAAAACGGCTGCTCGCCTATGGCTCACCGTGGCGCAAACCGCTTTCCATCGCCGTGCTGTTACTGTGGATCGCCGCGATTGCGGAGGTGACCGGTCCGCTGCTTATCAGCTATTTTATCGATAACATGGTGGCGAAAAGCTATCTGCCGCTGGGGCTGGTGGCGGGGCTGGGTGTGGCGTATGTCGGGCTACAGCTGACGGCGGCGGGGCTGCACTATGCGCAGTCGCTGCTGTTTAACCGGGCCGCCGTGGGCGTGGTCCAGCAGCTACGCACGGATGTGATGGATGCCGCGCTGCGCCAGCCGCTGAGCGAGTTTGATACCCAGCCGGTCGGGCAGGTTATTTCGCGCGTCACCAATGACACCGAGGTGATCCGCGACCTTTATGTGACCGTTGTCGCAACGGTTCTGCGCAGTGCCGCATTGATTGGCGCGATGCTGGTGGCGATGTTCAGTCTGGACTGGCGGATGGCGCTGGTGGCGATCGCTATTTTCCCGGCGGTGCTGATTGTGATGGTAATTTACCAGCGCTACAGCACGCCGATTGTTCGTCGCGTGCGCGCTTACCTTGCAGATATCAATGATGGCTTCAACGAAGTGATCAACGGCATGAGCGTTATCCAGCAGTTTCGCCAGCAGGCGCGTTTTGGCGAGCGAATGGGAGAAGCCAGCCGCTCGCACTATATGGCGCGGATGCAGACGTTACGTCTGGACGGCTTCCTGTTACGCCCGCTGCTGAGCCTCTTCTCTGCGCTGGTGCTGTGCGGGATGTTGATGCTGTTTGGCCTGACGACGCGCGGAACCATTGAGGTGGGAGTGCTGTACGCGTTTATCAGTTACCTTGGCCGTCTTAACGAACCGCTGATTGAACTCACTACGCAGCAATCGATGCTGCAACAGGCGGTAGTCGCGGGTGAGCGTGTGTTTGAGCTGATGGACAGGCCGCGTCAGACCTATGGCGATGATGAACGTCCGCTGGAAAGTGGATCCATAGCGTTTGATCATGTCTCGTTTGCCTACCGCGACGATCAGCTTGTCTTGCAGGATATCAACCTCGAGGTACCGTCGCGCGGTTTTGTCGCCCTGGTTGGGCATACCGGCAGCGGCAAAAGCACGCTCGCCAGTTTGCTGATGGGCTACTATCCGTTGACGCAGGGGGAGATCCGTCTGGATGGACGGCCTCTTTCCGCGCTTAGCCACAACGCGTTGCGTAAAGGCGTCGCGATGGTGCAGCAGGATCCGGTAGTGCTGGCGGATACCTTTTATGCCAACGTGACGCTGGGACGATCTTTCACGCCTGAGCAGGTATGGGAGGTGCTGGAAACGGTGCAGCTGGCAGATCTGGCGCGCGGGTTAAGCGAGGGGATCAATACCCGGCTGGGCGAGCAAGGCAATAACCTCTCTGTCGGGCAAAAGCAGCTCCTGGCGCTGGCGCGCGTGCTGATTGAGACGCCGCAGGTGTTGATTCTGGATGAAGCGACCGCAAGCATCGACTCCGGTACCGAACAGGCGATCCAGCTGGCGCTGGCTGCCGTGCGGGATCGCACTACGCTGGTGGTGATCGCTCACCGCCTCTCAACGATCGTCGATGCCGATACCATTCTGGTGCTGCACCGTGGCCAGGCCGTTGAACGGGGTACGCACAAAGCGCTGCTCGAGGCGAAAGGACGCTACTGGCAGATGTATCAGTTGCAGCTGGCAGGCGACGAGCTGGCCGCCAGCGTGCGCGAGGAGGAGTCGCTCAGCGCCTGATGCACCATAACAAGGCAATGCGCTAACAGTCTTAACCGTTGGTGCAAAACTGAAACGCACCCTGCACTGCCATGGTGCGTTTTTTTTCACCCCTTCGCGGCGCATGCGCGCCGCGGCGCTTTCCTCCTCACATTTCACTTCTGGCACACCCTTTGCAATATACCTCTCGTGTTAGCTGCGGCCATTACCGAATTCTGACTGGAGGGGATATATGAAGCTGGTTACGGTGGTAATCAAACCATTCAAACTCGAAGACGTGCGTGAAGCGCTGTCTTCCATGGGTATTCAGGGACTGACTGTCACCGAAGTGAAAGGCTTTGGGCGTCAGAAAGGTCATGCCGAGCTTTATCGCGGGGCGGAATACAGCGTTAACTTCCTGCCAAAAGTGAAGATTGATGTGGCGATTGCCGACGATCAGCTTGATGAGGTGATTGATGTCGTCAGCAAAGCGGCCTACACCGGAAAAATTGGCGACGGCAAAATTTTCGTTGCCGAACTACAGCGCGTCATTCGCATCCGTACCGGCGAATCTGACGAAGCGGCGTTGTAAGTAACTCCTGGCACACAGTGATAGGGATCGAGAAAATGATGAAAGCAACAATGAAAACAGGTCTGGGTTCGCTGGCACTGCTGCCGGGCCTGGCAATGGCTGCACCTGCTGTGGCAGACAAAGCCGATAACGCCTTTATGATGATTTGCACCGCGCTGGTGCTGTTCATGACGATTCCGGGGATCGCGCTGTTTTACGGCGGCCTGATCCGCGGCAAGAACGTACTCTCCATGCTGACGCAGGTTGCCGTCACGTTCGCGCTGGTGTGCGTGCTGTGGGTGGTTTACGGTTACTCGCTGGCCTTCGGGGAGGGTAACGCCTTCTTCGGCAACGTTAACTGGGCGATGCTGAAAAATATCGAACTGACCGCGGTAATGGGCAGCTTCTATCAGTATATTCATGTCGCGTTCCAGGGCTCATTCGCGTGCATCACCGTGGGGCTGATTGTGGGCGCGCTGGCTGAGCGTATCCGCTTCTCTGCGGTACTGATTTTCGTGGTGGTCTGGCTGACGCTCTCCTATGTCCCGATTGCGCATATGGTCTGGGGCGGTGGTCTGTTGGCTTCCCATGGCGCTCTGGACTTTGCGGGCGGCACCGTTGTTCACATCAACGCCGCCGTAGCCGGCCTGGTAGGCGCATACCTGATTGGCAAGCGCGTGGGCTTCGGGAAAGAAGCATTTAAGCCGCACAACCTGCCGATGGTCTTTACCGGCACCGCCATCCTCTACTTTGGCTGGTTCGGCTTCAACGCAGGTTCAGCCAGCGCCGCTAACGAAATCGCCGCGCTGGCCTTCGTGAATACCGTGGTGGCAACTGCCGGGGCCATCCTCTCATGGGTATTTGGCGAGTGGGCCGTTCGCGGCAAGCCATCCCTGCTGGGTGCCTGTTCTGGGGCGATTGCCGGTCTGGTAGGTATTACGCCAGCATGCGGTTACGTGGGCGTGGGCGGCGCATTGCTGATCGGTATCGTCGCGGGTCTGGCGGGGCTGTGGGGCGTTACCGCACTGAAACGTATTCTGCGCGTTGATGATCCGTGTGATGTATTCGGCGTACACGGTGTGTGCGGCATTATCGGCTGTATCATGACCGGTATCTTTGCTGCACAATCTTTGGGCGGCGTGGGTTATGCTGAAGGCGTGACCATGATGCATCAGGTGCTGGTCCAGCTTGAAAGTATCGCGATTACGGTTGTCTGGTCGGGCGTTGTAGCTTTTATCGGCTACAAGCTGGCCGATATGACCGTGGGGCTGCGCGTACCGGAAGAGCAGGAGCGCGAAGGTCTGGACGTCAACAGCCACGGCGAGAATGCGTACAACGCATAATTTGAGTGCCTTGCCGGGTGGTGGCTTCGCCTTACCCGGCCTGAAAAAGTGAAATTTGCAGGCCCGGTAAGCGTAGCGACCGGGCTTTTTACCTCACCCGCGATTACGCATCACACCTTCCTGCACGGTAGAAGCCACCAGCACACCATCCTGAGTGTAAAACTCCCCGCGAACAAAACCGCGTGCGCTGGACGCAGAGGTACTTTCTACGCTGTAAAGCAGCCACTCGTTCATATCGAAAGGACGATGGAACCACATGGAATGGTCAATCGTGGCGACCTGCATCCCTTTTTCCAGGAATCCCACGCCGTGCGGCTGTAGCGCAACCGGCAGGAAGTTGAAATCCGACGCATAACCCAGCAGATACTGATGCACGCGCAAGTCTGCCGGTACGCTGCCGTTGGCGCGGATCCACACCTGGCGGGTGGGCTCAGCAGTATGCCCCTTCATTGGGTTATGAAATTCGACCGGGCGGATCTCCAGCGGTTTATCGCACAGAAACTTCTCTTTTACCTGCGGCGGCAGCAGATGTGCGAGTGCGCGGGCAATTTCGGTTTCCGATTTCAGATCGTCCGGCGATGGGGCAGACGGCATCTGTTTTTGATGCTCATAGCCCGGCTCTGGCGCCTGGAAGGAGGCGGTCATGTAGAAGATGGGTTTCCCATGCTGGATGGCCGCCACACGGCGAGCGCTGAAGCTTTGGCCGTCACGCAGAACTTCCACGTCGTACACAATCGGTTTAGCGCTGTCACCGGGGCGTAAAAAGTAGCTGTGGAATGAGTGCACCAGACGGTCTGCCGGAACGGTCTCCTTAGCGGCATATAGCGCTTGCCCCACGACCTGGCCCCCAAAAACCTGGCGTAAGCCTAAATCTTCGCTCTGTCCGCGAAAAAGCCCTTCTTCTATTTTTTCCAGGTTCAGCAATGTCAGCAGATTGTTCAGTGCCTGACTCATAGTGGTCCTCAATAAACGCCGTGGCGAAAGATACGCTGAGTATAACGCAGAAACGATAGTGGTCCGATGGGTAGAATTATCTTAATACCTGGGCAAAATTAGGCATAAATCCGTGATTTGTGCCACACTTGTTTACGTTATGTGAATAAAACGACATCGGATGGGATCGATCCCGCCGGTGCATTGATGATAAGGAGACTTCAATGAAACTCGTGCCTATGTTAAGCGGTGTTGCAATGGCGGTGGCGTTGTCCGCCTGTGCGGATAAGAGTGCCGATGTAGCGGTACCAACGGCGACCCCAAACGGGATTAACACTCTTTCACAGCAAGCTATTCGACAGCCTAACGTGTCCGGTACCATCTGGATCAAACAGAAAGTCGCTCTGCCGCCGGACGCGGTTTTAACGGTCACGTTATCCGATGCGTCTCTGGCGGATGCACCGTCTAAAGTCCTTGCACAGCGTGCAGTTCGTACAGAGGGTAAACAGGCGCCGTTCAGCTTCGTGCTGCCGTACAACCCGTCTGACGTTCAGCCTAACGCGCGTATCCTCCTGAGCGCGGCGGTAACGATCAACGATAAACTGGTCTTTATCACCGATACCGTGCAGGAAGCGGTCAACAAAGGGGGCACCAAAATCGACCTGACCCTGGTCCCGGTGCAGCAGACTGAAGTGCCTGTGGCAACGCAGACCAATCAGCCGACCTTGCCTACACCGCCAACACAGTTGTAACTTTCTTTCGCCCTCTTCATCTTGACGGGAGAGGGCGTCAGTATTCCCAGCGATACTTCTGCATATCTATCTGTCCCGTCCCGGACACCTGCACCCCTTCTGAGAGTAATGCCTGACGCTGGCGCTGCAAGTCTGGCCCGGTGAGGGAAATGGCACCATGGCGATTAACGACCCGGTGCCATGGTAACGTACTTCCCTCCGGAAGCCTTCTTAGCACGCCGCCAACCTGACGCGCTGCGCGCGGAGAGCCCGCCAGTCGGGCGACTTCCCCATAGGTCGTAACACAGCCTTCCGGAATCGAGGCCACGATTTGCCACACTCGCTGTGGGAAAGAGTCGTGTTCGTCCATTGTTTCTCCAGCGGGAATTCAGCGAAGGGTAATGTTATACGAAGATAAAGAAGATTGTCGGGTCAGTTTGCGCAATAATCCAGCATCCAGTTGCCAGCGGCTTGCAATTGAGGTGCTCCACAGGGATAATGCGCCAGCGCGTTGGTTATCAACGCTCTCAATGGGGGCTCTGTTGGTTCTCCCGCAACGCTACTCTGTTCACCAGGTCAGGTCCGGAAGGAAGCAGCCAGGGCAGACGACGTGGGTGCCGGGATGTAGCTGGCAGGGCCCCCACCCATTTGTGTTCTTCTCTGAAGTTTCCCCCCTATATAAACCTTCTCAATCATGTGCCTATTTTGTTCGTGCAATATATCCTTCATTGAACTGAAATAATAATGTCATAAACCTGTAATAATAGACTGTCATTTTATTATCGGGCGTCTTTTTGTTGTCATAAGCAAAAAAATATATATCTGGATAACAAACTTATCTTCGTGTATTAAATTAAACACGTGTTCCGAAAGGATGTGACAATCATGGTAACTGCGGTTTTAAACGTTAAAATTGATGAAGCGCTAAAAGAAAGACTCCGCCACTATGCGGAAGACAATAATGAGAATTTAAGCGTGACCACAGAGAAACTGCTGCTGCTGGCATTTGAAGCAGTAGAAGAGGCGGGAGTATCGGAAGAGGATGTTGATAATCAGCATACGGAAGAAGAGAGTGTAAATCCATTTACTCCTAAAGAAATCAAAGCACTACGTAAACTTCTGAAGAAGAGAAAATGAAACAACAACTATCGACAGCCAGCGATTACAACGAGGCCTGCAATCTGTTACGTTCGGGCTATGTGAAACATGTTCGTCTTGGCTGGAATGTAGGAAGCGATGAGTTCTTTCGAATTGCGTCTGACTGGTGTGATACCGGTGCAAAAATAAAGAAAGAAGGTGAAAATTTCATTATTTCGCTGAAAGGCTTCCCGATTCCTCCTCAACATTAAGTTGTTCTTCATGAAAACAGCTGACTGCATGCGTTACAGTCAGCTGTTTTTATTGTTTCTGGCGAATAATTTACACCAGGCTCCGTTTTACTGGCGGTGTACTTTTATTTAAGGCAAGCCACAGCGGTTTGATACGCAGTAATGCCTCTTCAAGTTCTGGCGAATTGAGTGAGAAGGGCATACGCAGGTAGCGGTCAAACGCGCCTGAAAGCCCAAAGCGCGTGCCGGTGCCCATAATGATGCCTGTCGTTTCCGCACGTGCCGCCAGTTGAGTCGCCAGCATGCCGGGTAGTTCAATCCAGTATGAAAGTCCTCCCTCCGCTTCCTGAAACCGCCATTCGGGGAAATGCTTCCGTAACATCTGGCCGCAGCGGTCACGCCGTTCTGCCAGCATTTCCCGCCGGGCAGGCAGGAAGGTTTCACTGTTTTCGATAAGCCACAGCGTGGCCAGCTGTTCCAGCACCGGAGAGCCCAGATCCAGCGTATCGCGCGTCTGTGCGAGCGTGGCGATAGTGCGGGACGAGGCGCGGATCCAGCCGAGACGAAGCCCACCCCAGAAGCTTTTGCCTGCGGAACCCAGCGTAATCACTGCGGCCTCCGGGTTAAATGCGGCCAGCGGCGGCGGCGGGGGAGCATCGAACCAGAGATCGACCATGGTTTCATCCACCACCAGCGTGGTGCGGGTTTGCGCGGCGATGTCGGTTATGGTCTGACGCGTCGCGGCATCCATGCAGCGCCCGGTCGGATTATGAAAATCCGGCATTAGATAGGCCAGACGCGGGGCTGTCTGGGCAAGCGTTGCGGCAAAACCATCGGTATCCCAGCCCGTTTCTGGCAGCGAGACGCCCACGGGCCGGCATTGCGCCCCCTGAATCGCGGCTATCGCCAGCGGGTAGGTGGGATGATCCACCACCACGCGATCCCCGGGCCCGGTCATCATTCTTAAGATCAGGGCGAAGCCGCTGACGGCACCGTTCACCACCATCACTTCGTCTGCCCGGGTGGGCAGACCGCGTGCGGTGTAGCGGGCGGCGATAGCTTCACGCAGCGCTGGAAGCCCAAGCTGATCGTACCCGGTCAGCGCCAGATTCGGCGTAATGGTCGTCAGCGCGTGGGTGTAGGCCTGATGGATCTCTGGCCCCGCGTTGAGCGCGGCGGTTGAGAGATCCAGCGCCGCGCTGGCAGTGGAAAGCGTGGGCACGGCCCGGCTTTCTGGCAGGATCGCCCGGGAACCGCTGCCGTGACGGCTCTCCAGAAAACCCTCTTCACGCAGATGCGCCAGCGCGCTGCTGATGGTGGTGCGGCTGACGTCCAGTGCGGCGGCCAGTTCCCGCTCTCCGGGCAGGCGCGTGTTTAGCGCCAGCCTGCCATCCAGAATTAACAGGCGTAACGCGTCAGCCAGCTGGCGCCACCGCGGGGTGCGGGAAGAGGTTTGCTGCCAGTGCCCTAACAGGCGAACCAGAGACTGGCTTCCAAAACGACGAGATGACATGTGCAGTCCACTATTTGAAAACTGGACATTAATCATAGTGCCATTTTCAGCGAAGATGGAAGCTGGTTCTTCGGAGAAGAGAAAATGCTGCGTCGTCTGGTACAACTTTATGTCGGTTTAGCCCTTTACGGACTTTCAACCGCGATGTTTATTCGTTCGGATCTGGGTGTTGATCCCTGGAATGTTTTTCACCTTGGCGTCGCCATCCAGGCCGGAATGAGCATCGGCACGGTGATGATTTTAACCGGGGCTGCGGTGCTGCTGCTATGGATCCCGCTGCGTCAGCTTCCGGGGTTGGGTACGGTCAGTAACGTGATTTGTATTGGCCTGGCGGCAGATGCGTCAATGGCATTGATCCCGGAACTCACCTCGCTGCCCGTGCGCATCACCCTGCTGGTTTCCGGCATTGTGGTTAACGCCCTTGCCACCGGAATGTATATCGGCGCGGGTTTTGGCGCAGGCCCGCGCGACGGTCTGATGACCGGCATACACGCCCGGCTGGGCTGGTCGATCCGCAGCGTGCGTACCGCAATCGAGGTGACCGTGTTGATCGTCGGCTATCTCCTCGGGGGAGCGTTTGGCGTCGGAACCGTGCTGTATGCGTTAACCATCGGCCCGCTGATCCAGCTTTGTTTGCCGTGGTTTCGCCAGAGACCGCGCATGCAGAAAGCCGCGCAGCCGGAGCGGATTGCTTAATTTTGCGAAGCGCTCACAGGCTATAATGGCGTAACTGTGTCAGAATAGTGACTACCTTTTACGACGCCAGAATCTATGAAAGCGATCACTCTTTATGACGTTGCCCGCGTGGCGGGCGTTTCTTATCAGACCGTTTCCCGGGTGATTAACGACGCGGAACACGTTTCTGCCCGTACGCGGGAAAAGGTCCGACAGGCCATGGCGGCGCTACACTATGTACCTAACCGTGGCGCGCAGCAGCTGGCCGGAAAACGCACCCGCACGCTGGGGCTGATGACCAGCGATCTGGCGCTGCATGCGCCGTCGCAAATCGCCTCAGCTGTAAAATCCCGGGCAGTGGAGCAGGGGGCTGGCGTGCTCATCTCTATGGTGGAGCAGCCCGCGCAGTGTCAGGCTGCTTTGCAGGAGTTACTGGCGCAGCGCGTGGAGGCGCTGCTGGTGAACGTTCCGCTGGAAGATGCTCAGGCAGAAATGCTTCAGGAAATGGCCTCGCCGACCCCGGTTCTTTTTCTTGATGTTTCCCCCACAGCTCGGGTTAACAGCCTCGTTTTCAATGCTGAACAGGGCGCTGGCCTGGGGGCGGAGCATCTGCTTTCGCTGGGGCACCGGCGAATTGCGCTGCTCGCCGGGCCGGAAAGTTCTGTCTCTGCCCGGGCTCGTCTGGCGGGATGGAAAACTACGCTGGCACAGGCTGGCGTTGAGGCGTTTGCGGTGGCGCAGGGCGACTGGAGCGCGGCTTCAGGCTACGAGAAAGGGCATCAGATCCTGGCGGGCGCGCAGCTGCCGGAGGCGATCCTTGTGGCGAACGATCAGATGGCGCTTGGCGTTTTACGCGCCTGTGCGGAAAAAGGCGTTGCGGTACCGGGGCAGATCTCGGTTGTCGGGTTTGATGATACGGCTGACAGCGCGTGGTTTTCCCCTCCGCTGACCACCGTTCGGCAGGCGTTCCGCGAGGCCGGTGAACGCAGCGTGGAGTGGCTCCTGGCAACTGCCCGTCACGCCGAACCCTGGCAACAACAACTTCCCGTTACGTTGATCGTTCGTCATTCCACCGCGCCGCGCGCCGTACAACAGGCCGATCGTGAAGATCTGGCGCAACAGCTAAGAATGCTGGCGCTGCTGGCGCAGAAACTGGCGCGCAGCTAGCACTTTTGTGATCGTGCTCGCCTGGTGACGATCAAAGTCTTTACCGCCACCGTTTACCAGGGCATGTTGACTAAAATTGTGAGCGCTTCGCAAAGAGGTTGATATGTCTTCTACATTGCCGCTGACCCTCAGCGCAATTCTGGCTCGTCGTGACTGGGAAAACCCGGGCGTGACGCTGTGGAATCGTCTGGCCGCACACGCGCCTTTTCACAGCTGGCGCGATGAAACCCTCGCCCGGGAGGATAAGCCTTCGCTGAGCAAGCGTCTGCTTAACGGCATCTGGCGATTCAGCTTTTTCCCGGCACCAGAGCAGGTGCCCGAGGCATGGGTAACGGACGATCTGTCTGATGCCGTTGAGATGCCCGTGCCGTCGAACTGGCAGATGGAGGGATTCGATACCCCCATCTACACCAACGTTACCTATCCGATAAATGTGAACCCGCCCTATGTTCCGGCTGAAAACCCAACCGGTTGTTACTCGCTCACATTTGAGATGGATGATGCCTGGCTGCTCAGCGGGCAAACCCGCATTATCTTTGATGGGGTGAATTCAGCTTTTCATCTGTGGTGTAACGGCCAGTGGATGGGCTATTCCCAGGACAGCCGTCTGCCTGCGGAGTTCGACCTCAGCGCGGTGCTGCGACCGGGGCAGAACCGCCTGGCGGTGATGGTGTTACGCTGGTGCGACGGAAGCTACCTGGAAGATCAGGACATGTGGCGGATGAGCGGCATTTTCCGTGACGTCTCGCTGCTGCACAAGCCGGAAACGCGGATTGCCGATTATCAGATCGTGACTGATCTGAATGCCGAATGCGATCGGGCGCTGCTCCGGGTTGACGTTGCGCTGGAAGGCTTACGCTATGCCGAATGCGAGGTGGCGTTTACCCTGTGGCGTAACGGCGAAGCCTGCGCGCAAATCACGCAACAGCCCGGATCGGCCATCGTGGACGAACGCGGCAGTTGGGCGGAGCGGCTCACGGTGGCGATACCCGTGAACAATCCCGCGCTGTGGAGCGCTGAAACACCGGAACGCTATCGTTTGACCATGTCGCTTCGGGATGTGCAGGGCAACATGCTGGAGACTGAAGCCTGCGATGTCGGTTTCAGACGCGTCGAAATCAGCAACGGCCTGCTGAAGCTTAACGGCAAACCGCTGCTGATCCGCGGCGTGAACCGTCATGAACATCATCCTGAGAAGGGGCAGGTGATGGATGAGGCGACCATGCGCCGCGACATCGAACTGATGAAGCAGCATAACTTCAATGCCGTGCGCTGCTCGCATTATCCGAATCACCCTCTGTGGTACACGCTTTGCGATCGCTACGGCCTGTACGTGGTCGATGAGGCGAATATTGAAACCCATGGCATGGTGCCGATGAGCCGCCTGGCGGACGATCCGCGCTGGCTGCCTGCCATGAGCGAACGCGTCACGCGTATGGTGCAGCGGGACCGGAATCATCCGTCCATCATCATCTGGTCCCTGGGGAATGAGTCCGGGCATGGGGCGAATCACGATGCGCTGTACCGCTGGCTGAAAACCACCGATCCCACGCGGCCGGTGCAGTACGAAGGCGGGGGGGCCAGTACGGCGGCAACCGATATTATTTGCCCGATGTATGCCCGCGTCGATCAGGATCAGCCGTTCCCGGCGGTGCCAAAGTGGTCGATTAAAAAGTGGATTGGTATGCCGGACGAAACCCGTCCGCTGATCCTGTGCGAGTATGCCCACGCGATGGGTAACAGCTTTGGCGGCTTTGCCAGCTACTGGCAGGCATTCCGCAGCCATCCCCGGTTGCAGGGCGGCTTTGTCTGGGACTGGGTCGATCAGGCACTGACGAAAAAAGCGGAAGACGGCACGGCATTCTGGGCCTACGGCGGCGATTTTGGCGATAAGCCCAACGATCGTCAGTTCTGCCTCAACGGGCTGGTGTTTCCCGATCGCACCCCGCATCCCGCCCTTTACGAGGCACAGCGTGCCCAGCAGTTCTTTACATTTACGCTGGTGAGCACCGCTCCGCTGCTCGTTGATATCCAGAGCGATTATCTGTTCCGTCATACTGACAACGAGAGTCTGCGATGGTCGGTGGCGCGTGACGGTGTGGTGTTGGCTTCCGGCGAAATAACCCTTTCTGTTGCGCCCCAGGGGACACAGCGCGTGGAGATCCCGCAGCCTGAACTTGTCGCTGAGCCGGGCGAGGTCTGGCTCAACGTGGAGATCGTTCAGCCGCAGGCCACGCCGTGGTCGCCGTCCGGCCACCGTTGTGCCTGGGATCAGTGGCCGCTCCCGGCTCCGCTGTACCTTACGCCACCGAAAGCAGGCGGAACCCCTCCGCAGTTAACGGTGCGGGACGAGGTGCTGGACATCACTCATCAGCAGCAGCGCTGGCAGTTTAGCCGTCTCACCGGCAACCTGACCCAGTGGTGGAACGCGGGCGCTGAAACGCTCCGTTCCCCGCTAACGGATAACTTTACCCGGGCGCCGCTGGATAATGACATTGGCGTCAGCGAGGCGACCCGCATCGATCCGAACGCGTGGGTGGAACGCTGGAAAGCGGCAGGGATGTATGAGATATCCTCGCGCCTTATCCAGTGTGAAGCGGAACAGCATGCCCGTGAGGTGGTGGTGACCACGCAGCACGTCTGGGAGCATCAGGGTAAAGCGCTGTTTATCAGCTACAAGGTCTGGCGGATTGATGACCACGGGTTACTGCACGGTGATGTGCAGGTGACGGTGGCGTCTGACATTCCTGAACCCGCTCGCGTGGGCCTGAGCGTTATGCTGGCGGATATCCCGCAAACGGTGCGCTGGCTGGGGCTGGGCCCGCTGGAGAACTATCCGGACAGAAAACTGGCGGCGCAGCAGGGGCGCTGGGCGTTACCGCTGGACGCCATGCAGACGCCGTATATCTTCCCGACGGAGAACGGTTTACGCTGCGACACCCGTGAGCTGACGTTTGGCTCACATCACTTCCAGGGACAGTTCCATTTCTCCCTGAGCCGTTACAGCCAGCAGCAACTGCATACGACAACGCATCAGCACTTGCTGCGGGAAGAGGCTGGCTGCTGGTTGAATCTTGATGCCTTCCACATGGGCGTGGGGGGGGACGACTCATGGAGCCCGAGCGTAGCTCCCGCCTTCATTCTGCAAAACCGTCGGCTGCGCTACACGTTTTGCTGGCAGCAGAACGGCTGAGCCGATACGTGCGGCCACTGCCGTGGCCGCACGTAACACCGCGTAATGGGTTTATTTCCTGAGGTTGTGCTCGGCCCAGCGAATGAAATCTTCTTTAGGCAGCGCCTTGCTGAAATACCAGCCCTGTCCGTACTGCACGCCGTGGCGATGCAACCATTCGAGCTGCCCTTCAGTTTCAATGCCTTCTGCGACCATCGCCAGCTTAAGCGATTTGGCCATTTCGATGATGTGGGGAGTCACGTTCTTATACTCCAGCGCGTCCACAAAGGATTTATCAATCTTCAGGGTATCGACATCAAGATCCTGCAAATAGCTCAGGCTGGAGTAACCCGTACCAAAATCATCAATGTAGATGGCATGCCCGGAGCGCCGAAACGCAGCGATGGCAGGGGCGCTGACGGCAGGATCGGCAAAGCCGCGCTCGGTCAATTCAAGGGCGATCTGGCGCGGGTGGACGCCCCATTTGTTGAGCAATTGACTCAGCAGGCGAGGCAGCTCGGGGGACGTTAAATCGGATGGTGCAAGGTTGACAGAAATGTGCAGTTCCGGGTGATGATGCAGCCAGGCACCTAAATCCTCAAACACCTTATTCACCACCAGCTGTGTCAGCGTTGAAATAAGCCCCGTCTGCTCCGCCAGGGGAACAAAGAGATTAGGCGACAGGTCACTGCCATCTGGCTGCGGCCAGCGCATCAGCGCTTCTGCACCCACCAGTTTTCCACTGCATAGCGCCACAATGGGCTGATAGTGAACCTCGATCTCCCGGTTGTTGATCGCGTCGATCAGCCGGTTACGCGGGGAAAGCAAACGGCGGAGGATGCGAAGCACAATAAGGGCTGCAACCAGGCTTATCAGTATGCCTGCCGGTAGCCAGATGATCAGCTGCTGATGCCAGGATGCCGCGAGCGGTTTTAACGATGCCCAGGCAATAACCGTAAGCCCCAGTTCTGGCACCGGTTTCAACACGTACATCGAGCCGTTGTATTGCACGCGCTTAACGTCCTGCTGCTCCTTAACGACAGAAAGAATATACGGGTCGAGAATATTGCTTCTGGCAAATATCCGATGGGTTTCGCTGCCCACCAGGGCGGCATCCATCGAAATGTCACCGAACGGGACAACATCCACAAGCGACGCCGGATCGACCATTACCAGATAATGTCCTTTCCCCAGAACGGCCATATAACGGTGAATGCCGAGGTCGTTTTGCGAGGTGAGCCACGCGCTATACCCGTCTGCGGTGATCCGCATCGGGGGCGGTAAGATCGCCGTATTACTGGATTGTTCCAGAGAGGAGCAGAGCGGCTTCAGGTTATCGATATACATCACTTCCTGAATATAGCGCCATGAGAACGCGACACGACGCATTTCGCGTAAGTGCGGAGGAGTGCAGGGCGGGGCGTTGAACAACTGTAGGTGCGTGAGCGCCTGTTTTGCCTGCGCAACGACTCTGTCGGTACGGATCAGGACGCGCGAGGCATATCTGTCCAGTGCATCCACAAATTTCGCCTCTGCCTGACGATGCGCCAGCCAGATACTGAGGCACACAGGGACCAGCACAGAGAAGATCAGTACGCCTGTCACCAGGCTGACCAGATGTCGGGTTCGCATGCTGCTGTATCCTTTCCATATGCCCGACCAGGGCATGGAGTTTGCGCGCCAGATGAAAAATTTTTTATCGCTAAATGATATAGTTATAGCATGTAACAGTCTCTGGCAGTATTTGAAAAAACCTTTCATAAACAGGCTGTGCGTCACAGGGGTTGTTTTTGCAGCAAAGCTCAGATAGTATTTTGTTATGTTATAACAATACATGAAGGCCAGAGATGAAACCGAATATCCATCCAACCTATCGCACCGTTGTGTTTCACGACACCACGGCTAATGAATATTTTAAAGTTGGCTCAACGATTAAGACAGACCGTGAAATTGAGCTTGAGGGGAAAACGTATCCCTACGTTACTCTTGATGTCTCCTCTAAATCACATCCGTTTTATACCGGGAAGCAGAAGACCTTCTCGACGGATGGCAGCGCGGCACGCTTCCGCAAGCGTTTTGGTGGCTTTCTTGATGCGAAGCGAGGCTAATCATGCAGGTGCTTAACTCATTGCGCAGTGCAAAACAGCGTCACCCGGATTGCCAGATAGTCAAACGCAAGGGACGCTTATACGTGATTTGCAAATCTAACCCGCGCTTTAAGGCGGTGCAGGGGCGTAAAAAAAGACGCTAGACGCGCGTTTCTCGCCAGCTTTCCAGGGATCTTTTCTGTTTGCCATCGACGGTAAAATTGTCGGTGGCAAGCCAGCTTTCAAACGCGCTCGCCAGCGCTGACCACTCTTTGTCGAGAATTGAAAACCAGTCGGTGTCCCGGTTTCGGCCTTTAATGACCAGCGCCTGGCGAAAACGCCCTTCAAACTGAAAGCCAAGACGCAGGGCCGCTTTGCGGGAGGGTTCGTTCAGGCTGTTGCACTTCCATTCATAACGTCGGTAGCCCAGGGTATCGAACACGTACCGCATCAGCAGATACTGCGCTTCTGTCGACATGGGCGTGCGGCTTAACAGTGACGAGAAGTGAACATGTCCCACTTCTACAACGCCGTTTTTAGGATCGATCCGCATAAGGGACAGCGTCCCGACAGGAGATTGGGTCTGGTTATCGATAACGCTAAAGTGGATGGGATCGGATAATTTGCTTACGCTCGCCACCCATTCGGCAAACTCCTCTGCGGTGGCATCGGGTTCACGCAGCAGCCACGTCCAGCTTCGGGTATCTCCGGCCAGGGAATACGCAGAGAACAACGCGTGGGCATGCTCCACGCGCAGCGGCTCAAGCCGACAATAGCGACCCTGAAGTACCACCCGGGACGGGTGCGGGCGAGGCTGCCAGTCGGTAAGGCTTTCCCCTACAGGTTGTCCAAACTCATTGAATACACTCATCTTTATTTCCACGATGTTGAAAAGATCTCCAGATTAGTGAATTACTGGTTCCTTAAAAAGAACCACCAGGCTATGTTTTGCTGGTACCACGAGGAGGTAAAGATGAATATACCGGGTGATGAGCTATACACCCTGCTCCATGCTGCGCTGAAAAAACGTGGGGAAGAAACGCTCCAGCGCGCGCTCTACCTTGCTTTGCGGGAGGCCATACTGTGCGGAAGGCTTCGGTCCGGCAGTCATTTGCCCGGCTCGCGAACGCTGGCGCAGCAGATCTCGGTGTCCCGAAACACCGTTAATGCGGCGCTGGACCAGCTCACGCTCGAAGGTTATTTGCTGCGTAGCCGCCAGGGTACGCGGGTGGGGCAATTCGCTCATCGTACGATTGCCCGGACATTACCGGACCCGGACGTCAGGCTGACAAAACGTGTTGCCCTGCTGCCCGCGCCTGTGCCGCGCGACACTCCGGTGATGGCATTTACGCCAGGAACGCCTGCCATCAACTATTTCCCCTTGCCGCTGTGGCGGCGGTTATACGATCGCGTCCTGCGCGAGGAGGGGAGCGCCCTGTTAGGGTATGGTGACCCGGCCGGCGAGCCGACGCTACGGGCCGCCATTGCCCGCCATCTTGCGCTCTCCCGCGGCATTGACTGCGATGCCAGCCAGATTGTGATAACCGAAGGGGCACTGGAGGGCGTCAATCTGTGCACGATGCTGTTAAGCGAGCCGGGGGATGTCGCCTGGGTTGAAAATCCCGGCTATAGCGGCGCTAAAAGCGCTTTCGTCAAAACCGGCCTGGCGATGAGCGGCATACCGGTTGATGACGAGGGGATGTGCTGGGAAGGGCTGTGTGCGCCTTCACCCACGCTGATTTTTACCTCGCCATCGCATCAGTTCCCTTACGGAAGCGTGCTCAGCGCGCGGCGGCGTCTGGCGCTGCTGGAACTGGCCCGGCAGCACAGCGCGTGGATCATTGAGGACGATTACGACAGCGAATTCCGTTATGCCGGTGAGCCCGTACCGGCGATGCTGGGAATGGTCAACAATGCGCCCGTTGTGTATCTGGGGACGTTCAGCAAAACGCTGTTTCCGTCGCTCAGAATGGGGTTCATGGTATTACCGCCAGCGCTGGCGAAGGCGGCGCGTCCGGCCATCGGCTCGCTGCTGCGCGGCGGGCATCGCGCTGAACAGCGCACCCTGGCGCTATTTATTGAGGAAGGCCACTATGCGCGACATCTTGCCGCCATGCGCCGACTTTATCGTAAGCGATACCGCCAACTGCGGGAGGTGCTAAGCGCAGAGCTTCATACGCCGCACCGTGTTCTTGCCGGAGAAGGAGGGATGCACCTGGCGCTGGCAATTGACGGTATCGACGACCAGCGGCTGGTGGAGCAGGCAAGAGCGTTTCAGCTGGCACCCGCTGCACTGAGCGGGTACTACCTTGAGACGACGCAGGGGCAAACCGGTCTGGTTTTAGGTTACGGCAATACCTCTGCTTCGCAGTTTGCGCCGGGTATTCGACGTCTTCAGGCGCTCATTACACAGCAGCGGGGCGGGAAAGGGTAAAGACATCATAAAAAGAGAGCTGGCCCTTGGTGATGACCATTTTCTGCAACTTCTCTTTTTGCCCGGCTTCGACAGCCGGCGAGTGCAGGATGCTGTCGATCAGCTCCTTCGGCACGTAACGCGTGTTGTACCACTCCCCGTTGTAGCAGACGCGGAAATCGAGTACGTCGATATCTTCATACCGGTAACGCGGATTGACGTCGAAAAAGAAAAACGCGTTAAACACCACGAACAGCACAACCAGCAGCCAGACGGAATCGACCAGCGTTTCAGACTTCAGCATGACGATAAGCGTTGCCAGCCAGGCGGCGTACATGGCGACGAACAATCCGGGATGTTTGCGAATAAAGCTGATGCTAAAGCGCGGACGATTGTCGCGCTTTTCGCGGGTATTGAGCTCGTCGATGGTGGCGGTAAGCAGGCGCTGTATCTCTGTCATTTTTTGCCTTTATGATTGTTAAAAATACAGGTGATCTGCCTATTTTATGAGAGGGGTTTATGCGATGAAAGTAACAGTTATGCCAGGAAAAAGCATAACAGTTACTCAGGATGCGCTTAGATCATTTTAATGATTTTCGCCGGATTCCCGCCCACTACCGCATTGGCCGGCACGTCTTTGGTCACTACCGCGCCGGAAGCGATAACCGCATTATCGCCAATGGTCACGCCCGGATTAATCACCGCACGTCCGCCGATCCAGACGTTATGGCCTATGGTGACCGATTTACCGTACTCCAGCCCGCTGTTACGTTCGGTCGCGTCCAGAGGATGCGTGGCCGTATAAATGTGCACCCCCGGTGCGAGCATACAGTTATCGCCAATGCGGATAGGGCAGACGTCCAGCATGACGCAGTCGAAGTTGGCGTAAAAATTGTTGCCCAGATAGATGTTATAGCCGTAGTCGCAGCGGAAGCTCGGCTCAATATAAGCGCCTTCGCTTTGACCCAGCAGGTCAGCTAATAAGGCGCGACGTTCGGCCTTCTCATCGGGTGCGGTATGGTTATAGCGGTGAACAATATGACGAGCGCGTAAACGGTCAGCCCTCAGCGTGTCATTGCCGGGGCGATAATATTCACCGGCAATCATCTTCTGTTTTTCTTCACTCATGGGAACCTCTCTGGAATCGTTTTACGTAGCGTAAAGAGGATTAGCCAGAAAGGGAACGTTCCCTAAAAGTGACTGTGACAGGAGTCACAACATTCTTGCGTATAAATACGTTTTATACGGGGACCTGGCGTTTGCACTTGAAGCGTAATACGAAAGGTAAATTCAGCTTAACAACGGGCGTAGTGCCTTAAAGTCTCTCTTCAACGACTAACGAACAAATTTCCATACCGAAGAGGGGATCTTGTCATAGAGTTTATTCATGGTCAGTTCAGCAAGACGATGGTCGGCAGCTGAATAAAATACCGCCAGTTCATTATCAGACAGCTCGTATTTATTTTTCTCAATAACACGTTCGAGCGTGTCAATTGACTGACAGCGTCGCAGGCGCATCAAATAATCGACTTTAGTTAATGGTTTATCAGACATAAAATTCACCTTAGTATTTGTAATAATTTTAACAGGAAAGACTAACCGGATTAGCTCTGCTGACATTCGTGAAGCAGCGAAATAGACGGTTTCCTGATTTACGCCATTTCTGCAAATCCTGTGCGTTAATGCCGTAGCTGCTGAACAACATAAAGGTGTCGTCCAGGTATTCATCAATTTGCTCTATCAACTTATTATCTTCATTGTACTTAATTTTATAATTAAGTGCGAAGGTTGCGATATGCTCGATCAGCTCATTAAGCTGTAAATTGATAGCAGACGTTGGATCGTTCACCCAGCCATGGTTACTTTCTTCAAGATTGGCAAGGCAGTCATGGTACAAGGATTCGCAGAGAAATTTCAACTGCGCGATATCATGCCTTTTTGGCGAGTACTCGTCCATAGCGCATCCCCTTCTGAGTGATTTTTTACTCACCGAACATCATGTCGGGATGGATACAACTTGCTTAGCCACACGGGAGCTGTGTTCCTGATAACACTAACTATAAGCCACTCTGATCAGGATTTCACCGCGCTATTACGAAAAATTACAATTAAAACGTTTCCTTGCGAGCGCTTACGCAAATGTGACCTCAGACGCGAACACTTTTATCGAGAGAAACCCTTTTTTTAATCCGTTCCTTAAGATTCATTGAGTTAGCGCAATGTTTCAATTGAAGTCCGGATTCAGATGTCTTCGGCATTTACGATGATTTAGGATTTGTCCGAATATTTTAGGCGATGAATTGATATAAAAAGAATGCTGAATTCTACGATTAGCTTATCGGATTATTATGATAAGTCTTATCAGGACGGGTGAAAATAAATAAAACGACAATAAGACTATTTTATGAATTTTTCTGAAAATGAAAAAGGCCGCAAATGCGGCCTTTTTATCATGTGAAACCGGTATCAGTGATGTTCTACCGAATGATTGTGCTCCACATCTTCATTTTTGCGGCTAAAGCGGCGACGTACCACCACGAAGAACACCGGTACAAAGAAGATGGCGAGAACGGTCGCAGTGACCATACCACCCATTACACCGGTACCTACCGCGTTCTGTGCGCCGGAGCCTGCGCCTGAGCTGATAACCAGCGGCATAACGCCGAGGATAAACGCCAGGGACGTCATCAGGATTGGACGCAGACGCATACGAACGGCTTCAAGCGTTGCTTCAATCAGGCCTTTACCTTCTTTCTCCATCAGATCTTTGGCGAATTCGACGATAAGTATCGCGTTCTTCGCCGACAAGCCAATGGTTGTCAGCAGGCCCACCTGGAAGTAAACGTCGTTAGTCAGCCCACGGAAGGTTGCGGCAAGCAGCGCACCGATAACCCCCAGCGGAACCACGAGCATAACGGAGAACGGAATCGACCAGCTCTCATACAATGCCGCCAGACACAGGAACACCACAATCAGTGAAATGGCGTACAGGGCAGGGGCCTGGTTACCGGACAGACGTTCCTGATAGGACATACCGGTCCAGTCGTAGCCAATACCCGCAGGCAGTTTGCTGGCCAACTCTTCCATCAGGTTCATGGCTTCACCGGTGCTTCGGCCCGGCGCCGCCTGACCGAGGATCTCCATCGATGGCAAGCCGTTATAACGCTCCAGACGCGGCGAACCGTATTCCCAGCGCGAAGTTGAGAAGGCGGAGAACGGCACCATCTGGCCATCGCTGCCGCGAACGTACCAGTTGTTGATATCGTTCGGCAGCATACGGTATTGCGCTTCGGACATGACGTACACTTTCTTCACGCGACCACGGTCGATGAAGTCGTTGACGTAGCTGCCACCCCAGGCTGCACCCAGCGTGGTATTGATGTCACTGATGGACACACCCAGCGCCTGTGCTTTTTCCTGGTCGATATCGATCTTGTACTGCGGCGTATCTTCCAGACCGTTAGGACGCACGCCCACCAGCAGGTCAGGGTGTTTAGCCACCTCGCCAAATAGCTGGTTACGCGCCTGAGTCAGTTTTTCGTGGCCCAGACCGCCCTGGTCAATCAGCTGGAAGTCGAAGCCGGTCGCCGTACCCAGTTCAACAATCGCTGGCAGGTTAAAGGCGAAGACCATCGCATCTTTAATCTGTGAGAAGGTACCCATGGCCCGGTTGGTAATGGCTTCAACTTTGTTCTCATCACCCGGACGTTCGGACCAGTCTTTCAGAGAAACGAAGGCAATACCGGTGTTCTGACCACGACCCGCGAAGCCAAAGCCGTTAACCGCAAACACGGATTCGACGTTGTCTTTCTCTTTGGTCAGGAAGTAGTCGGTCATCTCATCCAGCACTTTTTGCGTACGTTCTTGCGTCGCACCCGCCGGAAGCTGAGCCATGCTCAGGAACACGCCCTGGTCTTCATCTGGCAGGAACGAGCTTGGCAGACGAACAAACAGGAAAGCCATGCCCACCACGATGATGATATAGAGCAGCAGATAACGACCGGTGCTGCGCAGGATGTTCCCCACGCTGTCGGTGTAGTGATGCGTACTCTTATCAAACATGCGGTTAAACCAGCCGAAGAACCCTTTGTGCTCGCCGTGGCCACCTTTCTTAATCGGCTTCAGCATGGTCGCACACAGGGCTGGCGTCAGGATCAGGGCTACCAGCACCGACAGCGCCATCGCGGAAACGATGGTAATAGAGAACTGACGGTAAATCGCACCGGTTGAACCCCCGAAGAAGGCCATCGGGATAAATACCGCAGACAGAACCATCGCGATACCGACCAGCGCGCCCTGGATCTGGCCCATTGATTTACGGGTTGCTTCCTTCGGCGGCAGGCCTTCTTCCGCCATCACACGCTCAACGTTTTCGACCACTACGATGGCGTCATCCACCAGCAGGCCGATGGCGAGCACCATCCCGAACATCGTCAGGGTGTTTATCGAATAGCCAAATATCGCCAGAACCGCGAAGGTGCCGAGCAGTACAACCGGCACGGCGATGGTTGGGATCAGCGTTGCGCGGAAGTTTTGCAGGAACAGGTACATTACCAGGAAGACGAGGATGATCGCCTCAACCAGGGTTTTTACCACTTCGTGAATCGAAATTTTAACGAACGGCGTGGTGTCATACGGGTAAACAATTTTCAGACCTGACGGGAAGAAAGGTTCCATCTTCTTCAGTTCTGCACGGATAGCCGTCGCGGTGTCCAGGGCGTTCGCCCCAGTCGCCAGTTTGATACCTAAACCGGAAGCCGGTTTACCGTTGAACTTCGCAATAACGTCGTAGTTCTCGCCACCCAGCTCCACTTTCGCCACGTCACGCAGGCGAACCTGCGAACCGTCCTGATTCACCTTCAGCAGAATTTTACTGAACTCATCCGCCGAGGTCAGACGCGTTTGCGCGATGATAGACGCGTTAAGCTGCTGGCCTTTCACCGGCGGCGTGCCGCCTAACTGACCGGCTGCAACCTGGGCGTTTTGCGCTTTAATTGCGCTGATCACGTCAACCGGGGTCAACTGGAAGTTGTTCAGCTTATTCGGATCCATCCAGATACGCATCGCGTACTGTGAACCGAACAGCTGAACATCACCCACACCAGACGTACGGCTGATGGCGTCCTTCATGTTGGCGCCCACGTAGTCGGAAATATCTTCCTGCGTCATGGTGCCATCGGTGTTAATCACGCCGACAACCATCAGGAAGCTACTGGACGATTTCTCGACGCTCACACCCTGTTGTTGCACTTCCTGCGGCAGCAGGGGCATCGCCAGCTGCAGTTTGTTCTGCACCTGAACCTGCGCAATGTCCGCATCCGTACCGGATTCAAAGGTCAGGGTAATCTGAACTGTACCGGTTGAGTCACTGTTTGAGGACATGTACATCAGGTTATCGATACCGTTCATGTTCTGTTCGATAACCTGCGTAACGGTGTCCTGCACCGTTTTGGCATCAGCGCCCGGGTAGGTTGCGGAGATCGTCACTGCCGGCGGCGCAATCGTTGGATATTGCGCAACAGGCAGCTTCAGGATCGCAAGTCCCCCGGCCAGCATGATGATAATGGCGATCACCCACGCAAATATGGGGCGATCGATAAAGAAATTAGGCATGTCTTAACGGCTCCTGTTTAAGTTAAGACTTGGTTTGTTCTGACTGGCCAGCGGCCGACGCTTGTTGTTTGTCGTCAGATTTCACTTCCTGAGCTTTGACCTGCGCGCCAGGACGAACTTTTTGCAAACCAGTAATAATCACGCGATCGCCATCTTTCAGACCTTCCGTTACCAGCCACTTGTCGCCAATCGCCTGCGTTGCAGTGATATTGCGTGTTTCGACTTTGTTATCGGCACCCACAACCAGCGCGCTCGCATCGCCGCGTGGCGTACGGGTCACACCTTGCTGCGGAACCAGAATGGCGCTTGGGTTAGTCCCTTCTTCAAGACGGGCGCGTACGAACATACCCGGCAGCAGGGTTTTATCCGGATTCGGGAAAATAGCCCGGATGGTGATAGAGCCGGTGGTCTGATCGACGGTCACATCAGAAAATTCCAGTGTGCCTGTCTGTGAGAACTTGATACCGTCGTTGGTAACCAGTTCAACTTTGGCTTTACCGTTTTCCTGTTTCAGTTGTCCGCTGGCAAGCTCCTGTTTGAGACGCAGGAAATCGTTGCTGGACTGTGTAACGTCAACGTAGATCGGGTCAAGCTGCTGCACGGTGGCCAGCGCGTTGGTTTGACCGTTCTGCACCAGCGCACCTTCGGTGACGGCTGATTTACCAATCCGACCGCTGATAGGGGAGGTCACTTTGGTGTAGGCGAGGTTAATACGCGCGGTTTCTACCGCCGCTTTCGCCGCCACAACGGCTGCATTGGCTTGCTGTGCATCGGCCAGGGCAGAATCGTAATCCTGTTGGCTGATGTACTGCGTGCCGAGCAGTTTCTTGTAACGATTCAACGTCAGTTGCGAAATTTTGGCTGCCGCTTCTGCTTTCGCCAGATCGCCTTTAGCGCTCTCATAAGACGCCTGATAGGTTGCTGGATCAATCTGATAAAGAGACTCACCTGCTTTCACATCACCGCCTTCGGTGAAGTTACGTTTCAGGATGATACCGCTCACCTGCGGACGTACTTCTGCAATGCGATAGGCGCTGGTGCGGCCCGGTAGTTCTGTTGTCATCTGAAGAGGTTCGGATTTGAGCGTCACGACGCCAACTTCTGGCACCTGCTGAGCTCCTTGTTGAGCCTCTTTGTCGTCACATCCTGTAAGCGCTAAGCTGCCTGAGAGCATCAGAACGACCGCCAGAGGCGTTAACCCTCTGTTTTTGTTCATATGTAAACCTCGAGTGTCCGATTTCAAATTGATCAAGGGTCCTGAGTCTAAAAACCCATTGCTGCGTTTATATTATCGTCATGCTATGGTACATACATTCATAAATGTATGTAAATCTGACTCCTGTAAATTCATCAACGTATGGCACGAAAAACCAAACAACAAGCGCTGGAAACCCGACAACACATTCTGGATGTGGCAATGCGTTTGTTCTCACAGCAGGGTGTTTCGGCAACCTCGCTGGCGCAGATTGCTCAGGCCGCGGGCGTCACGCGGGGAGCGATTTACTGGCATTTTAAAGACAAGTCAGATCTGTTTGGTGAAATCTGGGAGCTTTCAGAGTCCAGCATCAGCGATCTTGAGAGTGAGTATCGGGCAAAATTCCCTCACGATCCACTCTCAGTATTAAGAGAAATATTAGTATATATCCTTGAAGCGACTGTTGTGGAAGAACGCCGACGTCTGATGATGGAAATCATCTTCCATAAATGTGAGTTTGTTGGCGAAATGGCGGTGGTTCAGCAGGCGCAGCGCGACCTGTGTCTGGAAAGCTACGATCGCATCGAGCAAGTTCTTAAGGAATGTATGCAGGCCGACATGCTTCCCGCTACGCTGTTAACGCGCCGGGCGGCGATCCTGATGCGCAGCTATATTTCCGGCCTGATGGAAAACTGGCTTTTCGCCCCGCAATCGTTCGATCTGAAATCAGAGGCGCGCAGCTACGTTGCGATTTTCCTGGAGATGTGCCAGCTTTGCCCAACCCTCCGCAGCGAGGGATCGCCGCTTACTGCCTGAATCTTTCCAGGAAATGTCTTAGAGGATTACCTTCCCGCTATTCTGCTTTAGCCGGGCGTGATATTCTTCACGCCCGACTATTTTCGGTCATTTCTCAGATCACATTCACGACTATGCTGCACACCTATCGCTCGACACATTCTGTTCTGGCCGTTTTTTTGATCCTGCTGTTTTTCTTTGCAGCCGCACCGCATTCCTGGGCCCGTGCAGACAACGGCAGTGACGTCCCGACGCGTGCCGAGGTTCAGTCGCAACTCGACACCCTGAATAAACAAAAAGATCTCTCCGCCCAGGAAAAGCTCGTTCAGCAGGACCTGACGGAAACCCTGGATACGCTGGATAAGATCGATCGCATCAAAGCCGAAACGGCCCAGCTGCGGCAGAAGGTCGCTCAGGCGCCGGAGAACATGCGTAAAGCAACGGAGGCCCTGAACGCGCTTAGCGACGTTGATAACGACGATGAAACCCGAAAAACGCTTGCCACGCTTTCGTTGCGCCAGCTTGAGTCGCGCGTGGCGCAGCTGCTGGACGATCTGCAAACGGCGCAGTCCGATCTCTCGACCTATAACAGCCAGCTGGTTTCGCTGCAAACCCAGCCTGAGCGCGTGCAGAACGCCATGTATTCTGCATCGCAACAGCTACAGCAGATACGTAACCGTCTGAATGGCATTACCGTGGGGGAAGGGGCGCTTCGACCGACCCAGCAAACGCTGCTGAACATCCAGCAGACGTTGCTGAATGCGGAGATTGAACAGCAGCGTAAGAGTCTGGAAGGCAACACGGTGTTGCAGGATGCGCTGCAAAAACAGCGTGACTACGTGAACGCGAATATCAACCGGCTCGAGCATCAGCTTCAGCTGTTGCAGGAGGCGGTGAACAGCAAGCGCCTGACGCTGACCGAAAAAACGGCGCAGGAAGCGGTCTCGCCAGACGAAACGGCGCGTATCCAGGCCAATCCGCTGGTGAAGCAGGAGCTGGAGATTAACCATCAGCTGAGCGAGCGCCTGATTCAGGCGACTGAAAACGGCAGCGCGCTAGTGCAGCAGAATATTAAAGTCAAAAACTGGCTGGATCGCGCTTTGCAGGCTGAGCGCAATGTCAAAGAGCAGATTGCCGTCCTGAAGGGAAGCCTGCTGCTGTCGCGCATTCTTTACCAGCAGCAGCAGACGCTGCCGTCCGCCGACGAGCTGGAAGACATGACCAACCGCATTGCGGATTTGCGTCTTGAACAGTTTGACGTTAACCAGCAGCGCGATGCCCTGTTCCAGAGCGATACGTTTGTTGCCAAAGTGGAAGAAGGCCATTCAAGTGAAGTAAACGGTGAAGTTCACGACGCGCTGTTGCAGGTTGTGGATATGCGCCGCGAACTGCTCGATCAGCTTAATAAGCAGTTGGGCAACCAGCTGATGATGGCGATTAACCTGCAAATCAACCAGCAGCAGCTGGTGAGCGTGTCTAAAAGCCTTCAGGAGATCCTGACCCAGCAGATTTTCTGGGTGAACAGCAACAAACCCATGGACTGGGACTGGTTTAAATCTTTCCCTGAAACGCTGAAATCCCAGATCAAAAGCATGAAAATTACCGTGAACTGGGAGAAAGCCTGGCCTGCGGTAATGATTGCCTTCCTTGCGGGTCTGCCTTTGCTGCTCATCGCCGGAGTAATACGCTGGCGTTTGAAATGGCTGAAGCAGTACCAGGCGAAGCTGGCCTCGGAAGTGGGGCAACTGCGTAACGATAGCCAGTTGCACACCCCGAAAGCGATCCTGATCGATCTGATCCGTGCTCTGCCGGTCTGCCTGCTGATCCTCGCCGTCGGCCTGATCCTGTTGACCATGCAGCTCAATATCAGCGACCTGCTGTGGGCGTTCAGCAAAAAGCTGGCGCTGTTCTGGCTGGTGTTTGGTCTGTGCTGGAAAGTGCTGGAAAAAGATGGCGTCGCGGTCCGACACTTCAACATGCCGGAGAAACTCACCAGCCACTGGCGTCGCCAGATTGTACGTATCAGCCTCGCGCTGTTGCCGCTGCACTTCTGGTCCGTTGTGGCCGAGCTTTCGCCGCTGCATCTGATGGATGACGTGCTGGGACAGCTGGTAATTATGCTGAACCTGCTGCTGATAGCCGTCCTGATGTGGCCGATGTGCCGCGACAGCTGGCGTGATAAAGAGTCCCACAATCTTCGTCTGGTTACCGTAACGGTGCTGGCGATCATTCCGCTGGCGCTGATGGTGCTGACGGCAACGGGTTACTTCTATACCACGCTTCGTCTGTCAGGCCGCTGGATTGAAACCGTGTATCTGGTGATCCTGTGGAACCTGTTGTTCCAGACCGTGCTGCGCGGTTTGAGCGTGGCGGCGCGCCGCATTGCGTATCGTCGCGCTGTTGCCCGTCGACAGCATCAGGTTAAAGAGGGGGCTGAAGGGGCTGAGCCGCAGGAAGAGCCGACCATTGCCCTGGAGCAGGTAAACCAGCAAACGATGCGTATTACCATGCTGGTGATGATTGCGCTGTTTGCGGTGATGTTCTGGGCCATCTGGTCTGATTTAATTACCGTCTTCGCCTACCTCGACAGTATCACCCTCTGGCAATACAACGGTACCGAAGCGGGCGCTGCGGTAATGAAAAGCGTCACCATGGGCAGCCTGCTCTTTGCGCTGGTGTCGTCGGTGGTGGCCTGGGCGTTGATCCGCAACCTGCCTGGTCTGCTGGAAGTGCTGGTGCTCTCAAGGCTGAACCTGCGTCAGGGGGCGTCGTATGCCATTACCACCATCCTGAACTACGTCATTATTATTGTCGGGGCGATGACGGTATTCGGCTCGCTGGGCGTCTCGTGGGATAAACTCCAGTGGCTGGCGGCGGCGCTGTCGGTAGGTCTGGGCTTCGGCTTGCAGGAGATCTTCGGTAACTTTGTTTCTGGCCTGATAATCCTGTTCGAACGTCCGGTGCGTATCGGCGATACCGTCACCATCGGCACCTTCTCCGGGACCGTCAGCAAGATCCGTATTCGTGCGACCACCATCACTGACTTCGATCGTAAAGAGGTGATCATCCCGAACAAAGCCTTCGTGACCGAGCGACTGATCAACTGGTCGCTTTCGGATACTACGACGCGCGTGGTGGTCCGACTCGGGGTGGCCTATGGTTCAGATCTGGATAAAGTGAAAGAGGTCCTGCTGGAAGCCGCGAAATCACATCCTAAAGTGATGCACGATCCTGCGCCTGACGTGTTCTTCACCACCTTCGGGCCAAGCACGCTGGATCACGAGCTGCGCCTGTACGTACGCGAACTACGCGATCGCAGCTACACCGTCGATGAGCTGAACCGCACCATTGACCGTCTGTGCCGTGAAAACAACATTAATATCGCCTTCAATCAGCTTGAGGTTCACCTGCGTAACGAGAAAGGTGACGAACATACGGAAGTGAAGCGCGAGATTAAGGGTGACGAAAACTCCGCCCCTCACCCTGCCCTCTCCCCAGAGGGGAGAGGGTAAAAAGCGAATCAGTGCAGATCTTTCAAACCGCACCTAACGGTCCCCTCTCCCTCCAGGGAGAGGGCTAGGGTGAGGGCAACCGGCCTTCACCTTTCCCTCAAAATCCCGCCGCACAATCTCCAGCGCTTTCAGCACCGTCTCCGCCGGGATCTCGTGATTCTCCAGCAGCATAATTAAATCGACGGCCAGCTTGACCTCGTCGGGGGCATTTTCCAGTGACATTAGTGGCTCCTGTTAACGGGTCAGGCGTTCAATGACGCGTTCAATCTCATCCAGCGCCTGACGGCAGCGGACGATGCGGCCTTCCAGCGCGCTGATTTCACGCATTAATAACTGCTGCTGTTGCAGCGTTTCGCTGGTGGTCAGGCGGGCTTCGCGCTCACACTTCATCTCAAACAGACGCCGCTCAAACTCCTGGTTCTCCAGCCGCTTGCGCTGCCATTTTCCGTGCCCAGGCGAGGCGCTGTCCCACGCCCGTAGCGGCCAGGCGGCGATTTCGCGGTGCAGGGCGGTGATCTGCTCAGTAAGATGCTCCGCAAGCCACACCACCTGTTCCTGCTGTTCACTCTCAACCGCGTGGCGAAGCTCGTCGAGGTTGGTCTGCATCTCAGCAAGGTAATCCTGAATGACGGTACTGCGGGTGCGGAAGAGCTGCCGGTCAAAGCGCGGTTTCAGCGTAGCATGTCCCATCAGCGGTGTGGCCTGCGCCCGCAGCGCGATCAGCTGATTTTGCAGCCTCTCAAGAAGCAGTGCTGTTTTCAATGCGCTCTCCAGTGGTAAAGTAGCCGTTCAGTTTGATAACGATTCGCATTATGCAGCGTACTATTTTAATCATCATTGGCTGGCTCGCGGTAGTGCTGGGTACGCTGGGCATCGTATTGCCCTTGCTGCCGACCACCCCGTTCATCCTGTTGGCCGCCTGGTGCTTCGCCCGCTCGTCGCCGCGTTTTCACCACTGGCTACTGTACCGTTCGTGGTTTGGTGGCTACCTACGGCACTGGCAAAAACACCGGGCCATGCCGCCCGGGGCCAAGCCGCGCGCCATTGCCTTCATCCTGATCACCTTCGCCGTCTCGTTATGGCTGGTGAAAATGATGTGGGTGCGCATTCTGCTGCTGGCGATCCTGGCCTGCCTGCTGATCTTCATGTGGCGGATCCCCGTGGTTGATGAAAAGCAACAAAAGCACTGAAGCCTCATCATGGCGGTTGCAATTATGGCGCACAGCCAGTAAATTCGACCGTTTTCGAGCACAGGTGCGCCTGGTCAAAGGTTAAACAACTGTTACTTTGACCGACTCGTCGCGCGCCGTGAGTAACACTGTTTCATTTAGGCACAAACCGATGACCGCAACTGCACAGCAGCTTGAATATCTGAAAAATAGCATCAAAAGTATCCAGGATTATCCAAAGCCTGGCATTCTTTTCCGTGATGTCACCAGCTTGCTGGAAGACCCGAAAGCGTACGCCCTCAGCATTGAACTGCTGGTTGAGCGTTATAAAAACGCCGGGATCACCAAAGTAGTAGGTACCGAAGCCCGTGGCTTCCTGTTCGGCGCACCGGTTGCGCTGGCGATGGGCGTGGGTTTTGTGCCGGTGCGTAAGCCGCGCAAACTGCCGCGTGAAACCATTGCTGAGAGCTATGAGCTGGAATACGGCACCGATCAGCTGGAAATTCACGTTGATGCCATCAAGCCAGGCGACAAAGTGCTGGTGGTGGACGATCTGCTGGCAACCGGCGGCACCATCGAAGCGACCGTGAAGCTGATCCGTCGTCTGGGCGGGGAAGTGACCGACGCGGCCTTCATCATCAACCTGTTCGATCTTGGCGGCGAGCAGCGCCTGGAAAAACAGGGTATTACCAGCTACAGCCTGGTGCCTTTCCCGGGACATTAATCCCGTATCTCACAACCTCGCTCAATGGGTGAGGTTGTGATAGCATTCCCCTCCATTAATTCACCTTCCAGCGTTGCAGAGCCTGCCCATGAGTTATCAGGTGTTAGCCCGTAAATGGCGACCACAAACCTTTGCTGACGTTGTCGGTCAGGAACATGTGCTGACGGCCCTGGCGAACGGCTTGTCGCTAGGTCGCATCCATCACGCCTATCTTTTCTCCGGCACCCGTGGCGTCGGTAAAACCTCTATTGCCCGTCTGCTGGCAAAAGGTCTGAACTGCGAAACCGGGATCACCGCCACCCCGTGCGGCGTGTGCGACAACTGTCGTGAGATCGAGCAGGGGCGTTTTGTCGATCTGATCGAGATCGACGCCGCCTCGCGCACCAAGGTGGAAGACACCCGCGATCTGCTCGACAATGTGCAGTACGCCCCGGCGCGCGGCCGCTTCAAGGTCTATCTGATCGATGAAGTGCACATGCTGTCGCGCCACAGCTTCAACGCCCTGCTGAAAACGCTGGAAGAGCCGCCTGCGCATGTCAAATTCCTGCTGGCGACCACCGATCCGCAAAAGCTGCCGGTCACGATCCTGTCGCGCTGCCTGCAATTCCATCTGAAGGCGCTGGACGTTGAGCAGATCCGCGCTCAGCTTGAACACATTCTTGATGAAGAGAAGATCGTTCACGAGCCGCGCGCCCTGCAGCTGCTGGCCCGCGCGGCGGACGGCAGCCTGCGTGATGCGCTGAGCCTGACTGACCAGGCAATTGCCAGCGGTGACGGTAAGCTTTCCACTGACGCGGTCAGCACCATGCTCGGCACGCTGGATGACGATCAGGCGCTGTCGCTTATCGAAGCGATGATTGCCGCCAACGGTGAGCGGGTAATGACCCTCGTCAACGATGCCGCCGCCCGTGGCATTGAATGGGAAGCGCTGCTGGTCGAGATGCTCAGCCTGCTGCATCGCGTGGCGATGCTGCAATTGTCTCCGTCGGCCATTGGCGCGGACATGGCGACCATTGAACAGCGGATGCGTGAACTTGCGCGCACCGTGCCGCCGGCTGATGTTCAGCTTTATTATCAGACGCTGCTGATTGGCCGCAAAGAGCTGCCGTTTGCACCGGATCGCCGGATGGGCGTTGAAATGACGCTGCTGCGCGCGCTGGCCTTCCATCCGCGCAAGCCATTGCCGGAGCCGGAAACGCCCCGGCAGTCCTTTGCGCCGGTTGCGCCGACCGCGGTAATGTCACCGCAGCAGGTGCCACCGCAACCGGCATCGCCGCCGCCGCAGAACGTGCCGCTGTCGGATGCCACCAGTTCGGTGCTTGCCGCACGAAGCCAGTTGCAACGTGCGCAGGGAGCAACCAAACCAAAAAAGAGTGAACCGGCAGCGCCTGCAAGAGCGCGGCCGGTGAACAACGCCGCGCTTGAACGACTGGCCTCGGTAACGGAGCGCGTGCAGTCGCGTCCGGCACCGTCCGCGCTCGAGCAAAAAGCCCCGGCGAAAGAAGAGGCATACCGCTGGAAGGCGACTACCGTTGTTGAAACGGTCAAGGAAGTGGTCGCCACGCCAAAAGCGCTGAAAAAGGCGCTTGAGCATGAAAAAACGCCGGAGCTGTCCGCGAAGCTCGCGGAAGAGTCCATCGAGCGCGACGCCTGGGCCGCTGAGGTCAGCAAACTTCAGCTGCCGAAGCTGGTGGAGCAGGTCGCGCTGAATGCCTGGAAAGAGCAGGAAGGCAATCAGGTGCGTCTGCACCTGCGCCCTGGCCAGCGACATCTGAATTCCCCTGGTGCGCAAAAGGCGCTGGCCGAGGCGCTTACCGCCTTACAGGGTGTGCCGGTTGAATTGACTATCATTGAAGATGATAATCCGGCGGTGAAAACGCCGCTCGAGTGGCGACAGGCGATTTATGAAGAGAAGCTCGCGCAGGCGCGCGAGTCGATTATCGCGGATAACAACATCCAGACCCTGCGCCGGTTCTTCGACGCCGATCTGGATGAAGAGAGTATTCGCCCCCTTTGATCGTGAGTCTGACTTACGGTTGTAATCCTTAACGTGAAAGAAGAGAGAAGCCTATGTTTGGTGGAAAAGGCGGTCTGGGTGGCCTGATGAAGCAGGCTCAGCAGATGCAGGAAAAAATGCAGAAGATGCAGGAAGAGATCGCTCAGATGGAAGTCACGGGTGAATCGGGTGCCGGTCTGGTCAAGGTGACCATCAACGGTGCGCACAACTGCCGTCGCGTTGAAATCGACCCGAGCCTGCTCGAAGACGACAAAGAGATGCTGGAAGATCTGGTTGCAGCCGCGTTTAACGATGCCGCTCGCCGTATCGACGAAACCCAGAAAGAGAAAATGGCCTCTGTTTCCAGCGGTATGCAACTGCCGCCGGGCTTTAAGATGCCATTCTGATGCAAACCAGTCCGCTGCTCACGCAGTTAATGGAAGCACTGCGCTGCCTGCCGGGCGTTGGCCCGAAGTCGGCGCAGCGTATGGCGTTTACGCTATTGCAGCGCGACCGCAGCGGCGGGATGCGCCTGGCGCAGGCTCTGACCCGCGCCATGTCAGAAATTGGTCACTGTGCGGATTGCCGGACCTTTACCGAGCAGGACGTCTGTAACATCTGCACGAACCCGCGTCGTCAGGAAAACGGTCAGATTTGCGTGGTGGAGAGTCCGGCGGACATCTACGCCATCGAACAAACCGGGCAGTTTTCCGGCCGCTATTTCGTGCTGATGGGGCATCTCTCCCCGCTGGACGGCATCGGCCCGGATGATATCGGTCTCGATCGTCTTGAACAGCGTCTTGAGTCCGAGACGATCAAAGAGGTGATCCTCGCCACCAACCCGACGGTGGAAGGGGAGGCAACCGCCAACTACATCGCCGAGCTGTGCGCGCAGTACGGCGTTGACGCCAGCCGCATCGCCCACGGCGTGCCGGTCGGCGGTGAGCTGGAGATGGTCGACGGCACCACGCTGTCGCACTCGCTGGCCGGACGACACAAGATTATTTTCTGACCAAACGGAGGCTGCGTGCGCGGCCTCCGCTTGAAAATTCCCCCCCTTATCCCCATCTCTCACTCAACGTTTTACAACCCCATTAAATGGCATTGTTGAGGTCGACTTAGATGAAAGGACAAGAAACCCGTGGTTTCCAGTCAGAAGTAAAACAGCTTCTGCACCTGATGATCCATTCCCTGTATTCCAACAAAGAAATCTTCCTGCGTGAGCTGATTTCCAACGCCTCCGATGCGGCGGACAAGCTGCGCTTCCGCGCGCTGTCCAACCCGGATCTGTACGAAGGCGATGGCGAACTGCGCGTGCGCGTCTCTTTTAATAAAGAGAACCGCACCCTGACGATTGCCGATAATGGCATCGGGATGAACCGCGACGAGGTGATCGACCATCTCGGCACCATCGCTAAATCCGGCACCAAAGCGTTCCTCGAGTCCATGGGCTCTGACCAGGCGAAAGACAGCCAGCTGATCGGTCAGTTCGGCGTAGGCTTCTACTCGGCATTCATCGTGGCGGATAAAGTCACCGTGCGCACCCGCGCCGCGGGCGACAGCGCCGAAAACGGCGTGCTGTGGGAATCCAAAGGGGAAGGCGAATACACCGTTGATGATATCACCAAAGCGGATCGCGGCACCGAAATCACTCTGCACCTGCGCGAAGGCGAAGACGATTTCCTGAACGACTGGCGCGTACGCTCCATCATCAGCAAATATTCTGACCACATCGCGCTGCCGGTTGAGATTGAAAAACAGGAAGAGAAAGACGGCGAAACCGTGGTTTCCTGGGAGAAAATCAACAAGGCGCAGGCGCTGTGGACGCGCAACAAAGCTGAAATTAAAGACGACGAGTACAACGAGTTTTACAAGCACATCGCCCACGACTTTACCGACCCGCTGACCTGGAGCCACAACCGTGTGGAAGGGAAGCAGGAGTACACCAGCCTGCTGTACATTCCGGCGCAGGCGCCGTGGGACATGTGGAACCGCGATCACAAGCACGGCCTGAAGCTGTACGTGCAGCGCGTCTTCATCATGGACGACGCCGAGCAGTTCATGCCGAACTACCTGCGCTTTGTGCGTGGCCTGATAGATTCCAACGATCTGCCGCTGAACGTCTCCCGTGAAATTCTCCAGGACAGCACCGTCACCCGTAACCTGCGTAACGCCCTGACCAAGCGAGCGTTGCAGATGCTGGAAAAACTGGCGAAAGACGATGCGGAAAAATACCAGACCTTCTGGAAACAGTTCGGCCTGGTGCTGAAAGAAGGCCCGGCGGAAGACACCGCGAACGTGGAAGCTATCGCTAAACTGCTGCGCTTCGCCTCTACGCACAACGACTCCTCCGCCCAGACCGTATCGCTGGAAGAGTACGTCTCCCGCATGAAAGAAGGGCAGGAGAAGATCTACTACATCACCGCCGACAGCTATGCGGCAGCGAAGAGCAGCCCGCATCTGGAGCTGCTGCGTAAGAAAGGCATCGAAGTGCTGCTGCTGTCTGACCGCATCGACGAGTGGATGATGAACTACCTGACCGAGTTCGACGGTAAATCCTTCCAGTCCGTTGCTAAAGCCGACGAGTCTATCGATAAGCTGGCGGATGAAGTGGACGACAGCGCGAAGGAAGCCGAGAAGGCGCTGGAGCCGTTCGTTGAGCGCGTGAAAACCCTGCTGGGCGATCGCGTGAAAGAGGTGCGCTTCACGCACCGTCTGACCGATACGCCAGCCATTGTCACCACCGATGCGGACGAAATGAGCACCCAGATGGCGAAACTGTTCGCTGCGGCGGGCCAGGCCGTGCCGGAAGTGAAATATATCTTTGAGCTTAATCCGGATCATCCGCTGGTGAAACGCGCGGCGGATACCCAGGACGACGCCCGCTTTGCGGAGTGGGTTGAACTGCTGCTGGATCAGTCCCTGCTGGCCGAGCGCGGCACCCTGGAAGATCCTAACCTGTTCATTAAACGTGTGAATGCGCTGCTGCTGGCGTAATACAAAACCTACCCCTCACCTTGGCCCTCTCCCCAAAGGGGAGAGGGTATAATCGTCCCCTCTCCCCTTTGGGGAGAGGGTTAGGGTGAGGGTTAGGGTGAGGGGGCATTCTCGCACTAACCCAAATAATCTCCCCCCGTTAACCGTTTCAGCCTCCCCGCCTTCCTTGAGCGATACCCGTTCTGGTGGTATTGTTTAGCGCTTTTGAAAAATTGAATCGACATTTGAGGGGATTTTCGCAATGCGTATTATTCTGCTTGGCGCTCCGGGCGCGGGTAAGGGAACTCAGGCTCAGTTCATCATGGAGAAATACGGTATTCCGCAAATCTCTACTGGTGACATGCTGCGTGCCGCTGTTAAATCTGGCTCCGAGCTGGGCAAACAAGCTAAAGACATCATGGACGCAGGCAAGCTGGTGACCGACGAACTGGTTATCGCGCTGGTAAAAGAGCGCATTGCTCAGGAAGACTGCCGCAATGGTTTCCTGCTGGACGGCTTCCCGCGCACCATTCCTCAGGCTGACGCCATGAAAGAAGCGGGCATCAACGTGGATTACGTGCTGGAGTTCGATGTACCGGACGAACTGATCGTTGACCGTATCGTTGGCCGTCGCGTGCACGCTGCCTCTGGCCGCGTTTACCACATCAAATTCAACCCGCCTAAGGTTGAAGGCAAAGACGACGTGACCGGCGAAGAGCTGACCACCCGTAAAGACGATCAGGAAGAAACCGTGCGTAAACGCCTGGTGGAATACCATCAGATGACCGCACCGCTGATCGGCTACTACTCCAAAGAGGCGCAGGCGGGTAACACCAAATACGCGAAAGTTGACGGCACCAAAGCCGTGGCTGACGTACGTGCAGAGCTGGAAAAAATCCTCGGCTAAGCGCACCTCTCTCACCCGGAGCCCCGGGTGAGAAAAATTCTCATCTTACCTATTACAGCAATGGGTTTCGTTTAAACGCATTTCCGCTACAATTGACAGCCTATCAAATGGTTAAGAGGCGTGAATGAGTCAGGCGAAAACCGGCATCCTGCTTGCCAATCTGGGCACCCCAGAAGCACCTACTCCAGCGGCGGTAAAACGCTACCTGCGACAATTTTTAAGCGACACGCGCGTCGTGGATACCCCAAGACTGCTGTGGTGGCCACTGCTGCGTGGTGTCATTCTGCCGATTCGTTCTCCGCGTGTAGCAAAGCTCTATCAGTCCGTGTGGATGGAAGAAGGCTCGCCGCTGATGGTCTACAGCCGTCGTCAGGAGAAGGCGCTGGCCGCCCGTCTGCCGGACATGCCCGTTGCGCTCGGTATGAGCTACGGTAAGCCATCCCTGGAAAGCGCCGTCGACTCTCTGCTGGCGCAGGGCGTTGAACACATTGTGGTGCTGGCCCTTTATCCGCAGTATTCGTGCTCCACGGTGGCTGCCGTCTGGGACGAACTGGCACGCATTCTGGCGACCCGCCGCCGTATACCGGGCATCACCTTTATCCGCGACTACGCCGATAACGAGCTGTACATTCAGGCGCTTGCCAGCAGCGCGCGCGCGTCGTTTGAAAAACACGGCGAGCCGGATCTGCTGCTGCTCTCCTATCACGGTATTCCGCAGCGTTTCGCGAACGAAGGGGACGATTACCCCCAGCGTTGCCGCGATACCACCCGCGAGCTGGTCTCCGCCCTCGGCCTGCCGCCTGAGAAGGTGATGATGACCTTCCAGTCGCGCTTCGGTCGTGAACCGTGGTTGACCCCGTATACTGATGAAACGCTAAAAATGCTGGGCGAGAAGGGCGTGAAGCACATTCAGGTTATGTCGCCGGGCTTCTCGGCGGATTGTCTGGAAACGCTGGAAGAGATTGCCGTCCAGAACAAAGAGTTCTTCATGGAGGCCGGCGGAACGAAATACGAATACATTCCTGCGCTTAACGACTCCCCTGAACACATCGATATGATGGTGTCACTGGTCACCACCCGCCGCTGATCGCGTTACGGGCCGGGTTTGTGCTACCATTCCCGGCCCGTATTCTTTGCACAGTTCAGACCATGAAATTTCCCGGTAAACGTAAGTCCAAACACTATTTCCCCGTCGATGCCCGCGATCCGCTGTTACAGCAAATTCAGCAGGAAAGCGAAACCAGCGCTGCCTGGGTGGTCGGTATCGATCAGACGCTGGTGGACATTGAAGCCAAAGTGGATGATGCGTTTGTCGCACGTTACGGTCTGAGCGCCGGGCACTCGCTGGTGATTGAGGATGACGTTGCCGAAGCGCTGTATCAGGACCTGATGCGCGAAAATCTTATCACCCACCAGTTTGCTGGCGGCACCATCGGTAACACCATGCACAACTACTCCGTTCTGGCAGACGACCGCTCGGTGCTGCTTGGCGTGATGTGCAGCAATATCGAAATCGGTGGCTACGCCTACCGCTACCTGTGCAATACCTCCAGCCGCACCGATCTGAACTATTTGCAGGGCGTTGACGGGCCGATTGGTCGTTGCTTTACGCTGATAAGCGATTCCGGCGAGCGTACCTTTGCCATCAGCCCCGGCTATATGAACAAGCTGCGCGCTGAAAGTATCCCGGAAGAGGTGATCGCGGGCGCGTCTGCGCTGGTGTTGACGTCTTATCTGGTGCGCTGCAAGCCGGGCGAACCAATGCCGGACGCAACCATGAAGGCAATTGAGTATGCGAAGAAATACAACGTGCCTGTGGTTCTGACGCTGGGCACCAAATTCGTCATTGCCGACAACCCGGAGTGGTGGCAGGCCTTCCTGAAAGAACACGTCTCGATTCTGGCGATGAATGAAGAAGAAGCCGAAGCGCTGACCGGCGAAAGCGATCCGCTGCTGGCGTCTGATAAGGCGCTGGACTGGGTGGATCTGGTGCTCTGCACCGCCGGGCCGGTCGGGCTGTACATGGCGGGCTTCACGGAAGAAGAGAGCAAGCGGAAAACCCAGCACCCGCTGCTGCCGGGCGCTATCGCCGAATTTAACCAGTACGAGTTCAGCCGCGCCATGCGTCATAAAGACTGCATCAACCCGCTGCGTATCTTCTCCCACATTGCACCGTATATGGGTGGCCCCGAGAAGATCATGAACACCAACGGCGCGGGCGACGGCGCGCTGGCCGCGCTGCTGCACGACATCACCGCTAACGCCTACCACAAAACCAATGTGCCGAATTCCAGCAAACACACCTTCAACTGGCTGACCTATTCCTCGCTGGCGCAGGTGTGCAAGTACGCGAACCGCGTGAGTTATCAGGTGCTGAACCAGCATTCACCGCGCTTAACGCGTGGGCTGCCGGAACGGGAAGACAGCCTCGAAGAGGCGTATTGGGACAGGTAAAAGAAGACCCCTCACCCTGGCCCTCTCCCCTTTGGGGAGAGGGCTGGGGTGAGGGGACCAGGCCGCACAAAATTTACCCCGTCACCGCCTCTTCAACCGGCGGCTTCGTCAGCATTGTCAGCATCGTATTCGCAATCTCACGCTCACCCATCACCACCTGATTCGCGCCGCGCTCGGTAATGTACTCCACTTCGTCATCATAATGGGCGCGGGCTATGATTTCGATATGCGGGCATTTTTCACGGGCTGTGGCGACAATCTCGCCAGCCTCGTAACCGTTCGGGATAGTGAGCAGCAGCCAGCGAGCGCAGTCCAGATGCGCCAGATTCATAATCTCTTCGTTAGCCGCGTTGCCCAGCACCGCGCGGATGCCGCGCTCGCGAAGCTCGTCGACGCGAGTGCGTGACGTTTCAATCACTACAAGTGGAATGCCCTGAGCCATCAGTTTTTCACCCAGCAGGCTGCCGACGCGGCCAAAACCGACCAGCAGCGCGTGGTTGCAGATATCCACCGGGATCTGTTTCTCTTCTTCTGTCGCCTCTTCCAGCGTCAGCTCTTCGAGGGTTTCGGTCTTCTCGAGATATTTCTCCAGCAGGGCAAACAATACCGGGTTCAACATGATGGAGAGGATCGCCCCCGCCAGCACCAGATTTTGCCCAGCCTGTGGCAGCAGGTTCAGGGCCATCCCCAGACCAGCCAGAATAAAGGCGAACTCGCCAATCTGCGCCTGGCTGGCGGCGATGGTCAGCGCCGTGCGCGGCGAGTGACCGAACATCCGCACCAGGAAGAAGGCGGCAACGGACTTACCAAAGATGATGATTGCCAGCGTACCCAGCACGGCCAGCGGCTGCTGGATGAGGATCATCGGGTCGAACAGCATCCCGACGGAGACAAAGAACAGCACCGCGAACGCATCACGTAGTGGCAGAGTATCGTGCGCGGCACGGTGGCTCAGCTCGGACTCGTTCAGCACCATCCCGGCGAAGAACGCGCCCAGCGCAAAGGAGACGTCAAACAGCTCGACAGCGCCAAAGGCAATGCCCAGCGCCAGCGCAAGGACCGAAAGCGTGAACAGTTCACGCGAGCCGGTGGCGGCGCTGCGGGACATGATCCACGGCACCAGACGGCGGCCCACCAGCATCATGATGGCAATAAACGCCACAACCTTACCGATGGTAATGCTCATATCCAGCGCCAGCGAAGCGAAGCCGATATTCTCTTTCTCCATCATCCCGGCGACGGCGGGCAGCAGTACCAGCGTCAACACCATCACCAGATCTTCAACTATCAGCCAGCCAATCGCGATTTGCCCGCGCTGGCTGTCTATCAGCTGCCTCTCTTCAAGCGCGCGCAGCAGCACCACGGTACTGGCGGTTGAAAGACACAGCCCAAATACGATACCGGTCATGATTGACCAGCCCAGCACCGCCGAAAGCGCCATGCCCAGCAGCGTCGCCACCCCTATCTGGGCAATCGCTCCCGGTATGGCGATCGACTTTACCGCCATCAGATCCTTTAGGGAAAAATGCAGTCCGACGCCAAACATCAGCAGGATAACGCCCAGTTCCGCCAGCTCCGGTGCAAGTTTGGTATCTGCGACAAAACCCGGCGTAAAGGGTCCTGCCAGCACGCCCGCTAACAAATAGCCTACCAGGGGCGAAATACGCAGTTTGTTGGCAATCATGCCGAGGATAAAAGCGAGCACAAGTCCACCAACAATGGTGGTGATAAGCGGTGTGGCGTGGTGCATTCCGTCTCCTTTCGCGATGGGTGATCCATTTTTGGTGCAAATACCAAAAAGCCGATTAATAGTTTATGACAATTTTTACGCTTATGTTTATGAATAATTGTTGAAATCACAATAAAAAGGCAATAAGCACGAAAAAAGGCAGATTTTGATAAATTTGCTGAGGGAAGGGAGAGGAAAGCCTTATGGCATCAGGTTATCCGGCTGCCAAAGTTTAACTTTGGCAGCCATGAAGTTACGCTTTATGACGGTTGTCAGGCAGGAATATGGTCAACATCCCCAGAAGTGGCAGGAAAGCGCAGATTTTATAGACCAGGAAGATGCTGGTGTGGTCTGCAACCATCCCTAACACGGCGGCGCCAAGGCCGCCCATGCCAAAGGCAAAACCGAAAAAGAGACCGGAAACCATACCGATACGTCCCGGCAGCAGCTCCTGCGCATAGACCAGAATGGCTGAAAACGCCGACGCGAGAATAAAACCAATAATCACTGTCAATATTCCGGTCCATTCCAGCGTTGCGTACGGTAAAACAAGCGTAAACGGCGCAACGCCGAGGATAGAGCCCCAAATCACATATTTACGTCCGATTTTATCTCCCACAGGCCCGCCAATCACCGTGCCTGCCGCCACCGCAAACAGGAAGGCAAAGAGATGGAACTGGGCGTTTTGTACCGATAATCCGAATTTTTGCATCAGATAGAAGGTGTAATAGCTGCTAATGCTCGCCATATAGAAATATTTCGAGAAAATCAGCACCAGCAGCACGCTGACGGCAAGGATCACCTTATTACGCGGAAGGGGATTGGTTATCTTCGCGACAGGTTTTCCCTTATTTACGCGGTGCTGCGCGGCATACCAGCGGCTGATTTGCGCCAGGACGACAATCGCCAGCAGCGCGGCCAGCACAAACCACGCCACGTTGCCTTTGCCGTAAGGCGCGATAATTACCGCCGCCAGCAGAGGACCGAGGGAGCTACCAAAGTTCCCCCCCACCTGGAACAGAGACTGCGCCAGCCCGTGGCGTCCGCCGGAGGCCATACGCGCCACGCGGGACGATTCCGGATGGAACACCGATGAACCGGTTCCCACCAGCGCCGCGGCAACCAGTACCGCCTCAAAGCTGCCCGCCATGGCCAGCAGCACCAGCCCGCTCAGGGTGAAGCACATCCCAATGGGCAGCGACCATGGCATCGGGTATTTGTCCGTCCAGTAGCCCACCACCGGCTGTAGCAGCGAAGAGGCCAGCTGGAAGGTCAGGGTAATCATCCCGATCTGCACGAAGGTTAATGAGAACTCAGACTGCAACAGCGGGTAGATCGCCAGAATCAGCGACTGGATCATGTCGTTGAGCAGATGAGAGAGACTGATTGCGCCTAATACTTTGAAGGAAGTGCGCGATTTCGGCGGCGACGCCGGAACGCCCTGAACAGGCTGGGTTGATTCACTGATTGCCATAAATACCACGTCAATTTGTAATTAGAGATGCAGGGAGTAATTATTATCCGACTAACATACCCGTCCGTGACATTTGAAGAAAGTCGCAATTCTGAAAACTTATTTGTCTATTCTTGTGAGTCACTGTAATTTTTGCGTTTGTCTATGGGTCAGTGAGAGAGAAGATGAAGTTAATAAAGCGTGGCGTCGCGCTGGCGCTCATCGCCGCATGGGGGCTGACAAGCCTGCCCGCGCAGGCGTATGAAAAAGATAAAACCTATAAAATTACCATTCTGCATACTAACGATCATCACGGCCATTTCTGGCGCAGCGAATACGGTGAATATGGCCTGGCGGCGCAAAAAACGCTGGTGGACGGCATTCGTAAAGAGGTCTCGGCTCAGGGCGGCAGCGTGCTGTTGCTGTCGGGCGGGGATATTAATACCGGCGTACCGGAATCTGATTTGCAGGATGCCGAGCCTGATTTCCGCGGCATGAATTTAATTGGTTACGACGCGATGGCGGTCGGAAACCACGAGTTTGATAACCCGCTGAGCGTATTGCGCCAGCAGGAAAAGTGGTCCAAATTTCCGTTCCTTTCCGCCAATATTTATCAGAAAAGCACCGGCGAGCGCCTGTTTAAACCGTGGGCGCTGTTTAAGCGTCAGGATCTGAAGATCGCGGTCATCGGCTTAACCACCGACGATACGGCCAAAATTGGCAACCCTGAATTTTTCACCGACATCGAATTCCGTAAACCGGCGGACGAAGCGAAGCTGGTGATCCAGGAGTTGCAGCAGAATGAAAAACCGGATGTGATTATCGCTACCACCCACATGGGGCATTACGACAACGGTCAGCACGGCTCTAACGCGCCGGGCGACGTGGAGATGGCGCGCAGCCTTCCTGCGGGCTCGCTGGCGATGATTGTGGGCGGTCACTCACAGGATCCGGTCTGCATGGCTTCTGAGAATAAAAAGCAGGTAGATTATGTGCCCGGCACGCCGTGCGCCCCGGATCGTCAGAACGGGATCTGGATTGTACAGGCCCACGAGTGGGGTAAATACGTTGGCCGTGCGGATTTCGAATTCCGTAACGGCGAGATGAAGCTGGTGCACTATCAGCTCATCCCGGTCAACCTGAAGAAGAAAGTGACCTACCCGGACGGCAAAAGCGAGCGGGTACTCTACACGCCAGAGATCGCTGAAAACCAGCAGATGCTCTCCCTGCTGACGCCGTTCCAGAGCAAAGGGAAAGCGCAGCTGGACGTGAAGATAGGCACGCTTAACGGACGACTGGAAGGGGACCGCAGCAAAGTCCGCTTCGTACAAACCAACATGGGGCGTCTGGTGCTGGCCGCGCAGATGGCGCGCACGAATGCGGATTTCGGCGTGATGAGCGGCGGCGGTATTCGTGATTCCATCGAAGGCGGAAACATCACCTATAAAGACGTGCTCAAAGTGCAGCCGTTTGGCAACGTGGTGGTGTATGCGGACATGAGCGGGAAAGAGGTGATTGACTACCTGACCGCCGTGGCGCAGATGAAGCCGGACTCCGGAGCGTATCCGCAGTTTGCTAACGTCAGCTTCGTCGCCAAGGACGGTAAGCTCAACGATCTCAAAATCAAAGGCGAACCTGTTGATCCGGCGAAAACCTACCGCCTGGCAACGTTAAGCTTTAACGCCACCGGCGGCGACGGCTATCCGCATATCGATAACAAACCGGGCTATGTAAATACCGGGTTTATTGATGCGGAAGTGTTAAAGCAGTTTATCCAGCAAAATTCACCGATTGACGTGAACGCGTATGAGCCGAAGGGTGAGGTGAGCTGGCAGTAGAGCGGGTGTGTTGTGCCGGGTGGCGGCTACGCCTTACCCGGCCTACATTCGAATCGTAGGCCCGGTAAGCGCAGCGCCACCGGGCAATTTTCTCAATCCCTGCGCGCAATATCCGCAAATTTCGCGTCCAGCATTTTCGCCAGATCGCCTGCGGCCAGTTCGATATCCAGCCCGCGTTTGCCGCCAGAAATATAGATCGTCTCAAATTCCTGCGAAGGCGCATCGATCAGGGTCGGCAGACGCTTTTTCTGGCCGAGCGGGCTGATCCCGCCGACCAGATAACCCGTAGTGCGTTGCGCAACCATCGGATCTGCCATATCGACCTTTTTCGCTCCCAGCGCTTTGGCCACTTTCTTCAGATCAAGCTGTCCGGCGACGGGCGTCACTGCCACGGCGAGGTGCTTCATATCGCCATTCACCGCGACCAGCAGCGTTTTGTAAACCTGGTCCGCGTTCAGCCCCAGCTTGCGCACCACTTCATCACCAAAGTTGGTTTCGTTCGGATCGTGATCGTAGGTGTGGATCCGGAAAGAAATTTTGTTTTTTTCGAGTAATTTAACGGCGGGAGTCATGGCTATCCTTCTTACGACAGACGGTTCATGCCAGCAGCATACGCCTGACGTTTGTCTAAAAAATAGCACCATCTTGCGCAATAGTATTGGCAGTGATGGTTACTTTGAGCGACAATCGGCGTAGCCGAAGGTCACTTCGGTATAATAAAAACGATGAAATTCCTCTTTGACGGGCCAATAGAAATATTGGCCATTTTTTTATTTCAGCAGCGACGGCAAATTCCCTTCTCCGTACAAATGCAACGCGCCAACCGCGACAACATAACGACCGGCAGGCAGGGCATACAGCGTCTCCCGCCACGCCTGGTTGCGCGCGTTCATCAGCACATCATACAACGATTCACTGAACGTCGACGGTAACGCCAGCTTACCGTCTGCGGGCGGCGCATCCAGCCACCAGCCAATCATCGTTTGCAGCAGACGCGCGTTGGTGTGCCAGTGGGTCAGGGTATCATCCAGTAGCATCTTACCGTCATCAGGAAGCTGGCGAAGAAGCGCAATCTGGCTGTCCGTGCCTTCCAGTTCAATGACGGACAGGTTGCACGCCCGTGCCGCATTCAGCAGTTGATAATCGATACCGTAATCGCCGCGCAGCCCCAGGCGCTGCGCCTGGGTTGCCTGTAGCACCATGGCAATTTGCCACAGGGGCAGGGTGTCGAGCATTGAGAGCGAGACGCCGGACTCATCCGCAAGACGGGTAAGCTCAGCCAGCTGCGTCTCGTTAAGACGTTCAGCCAGGGGGCGGTCGCTTTCCAGCCCGGCAAACGGCGATTCATGGCCGGAGATGTCGGCTTCGACGATCAGCGCGTCGGCGCGCTTCAGTAGTTTAATCAGGCCGGAGGGCAGGGGGGACATATCCTGCGTGCCCATATGAATGCTTCCCACCAGGTGCAGTTGCTGCCCACCCGGAAGCGAAATATCCATACCGGGCCAGGCATAACGGCGGGGAAAAAGGGCGCGAAACGATGTTTTTATACGATTAAACAGACCCATACGCGCTCCATAAACGGAAAGGTTCATGCTAGCGCGTACGGGTACAAGGTTCAATCCTTCGGTTTAAACCGCAGCAGACGGTTAGCGTTGCTCACCACGGTAATTGACGAGAGCGCCATCGCCGCACCCGCAACAACCGGGTTCAGCAGGGTGCCGGTCAGCGGCCACAAAATCCCGGCGGCAATCGGAATGCCGAGCGAGTTATAGACGAACGCCCCCAGCAGGTTCTGCTTCATGTTGCGCAACGTGGCTTTCGAAATCGCCAGCGCATCCGCCACCCCCATCAGGCTGTGGCGCATCAGGGTGATCGCCGCGGTTTCAATGGCGACATCGCTCCCGCCGCCCATCGCAATACCTACGTCAGCCTGCGCCAGCGCCGGGGCGTCGTTAATGCCGTCGCCCACCATCGCCACCTGACGACCCTGACTTTGCAGGTTCTTGATGGCGTCCGCTTTGCCGTCCGGCAGCACGCCCGCGATCACCTCATCAATACCGGCTTCTTTGGCGATGGCGTTGGCGGTGGTCGGGTTATCACCGGTTAACATCACCAGACGATAGCCCGCGCGGTGCAGGCGCTGTAAGGCATCTACGCTGTCCTGGCGCAACGGATCGCGCACGGCCAGCAGCGCCGCCACCTGACCATCCCTCGCCAGCAGAACCGGCGTCGCGCCCTGAGAGGCCTGCGCGTTCAGCTCTGCGTCCAGCGCGGACGTATCAACGCCGTGTTCAGTCAGCAGTGCCTGGTTACCCAGCAGCAGCGTATGGCCTTCAGCTTCACCGCTGACCCCTAAACCGCGCAGGGTGCGGAAGTTGCTTACCTGCGGCAGACGGGCATCACCGGCTTTCTCAAGGATGGCGCGCGCCAGCGGGTGACTGGAGCCTTGTTCCAGCGCGGCGGCCAGGCGCAGGGCATCCGTCTCCGTACAGCCAATGGTATTAACGGCCACTACCTGCGGTTTGCCCTCGGTGAGCGTGCCGGTTTTGTCAAAGACGAGGGTGTCCAGCGTGCTTGCCCGTTGCAGGGCGTCAGCATCACGGACCAGTACGCCAAATTCGGCGGCGTGTCCGACGCCAGAGATAATCGACATCGGCGTGGCCAGACCAAGGGCACAAGGGCAGGCGATGATCAGTACCGTGGTGGCGATCACCAGGGTGTAGACAATCTGCGGCGCCGGGCCGAAGAAATACCAGATTGCCGCGCTCAGCAGGGCAATACCGACCACCACTGGCACAAAAATGGCGGAGATTTTATCGGCAAGCTGACCAATTTCCGGCTTACTGCTCTGCGCCTGGCGGACCATCCGAATGATGCGTGACAGTGTGGTATGACTGCCAACGGCGCTGGCGCGGAACAGCACGCTGCCGTCCTGTACCACCGTACCCGCATGCACCGCATCGCCCTGAGATTTCTGCTGGGGGATTGGCTCACCGGTCAGCATGGCTTCATCAAGCCAGGCATCGCCCTGGGTGATTTCACCGTCGACGGGCACGCGGTCACCGGTGGTGAGACGCAGCGTCATACCGGGTTGTACCTCTGAGAGCGGAACGCTTTTTTCCCCATCGTCGGTGACCACGCGGGCCGTCGGCGGGGTTAAATCGAGTAATCTTTCCAGCGCTTTCGACGAGCGCTGACGCGCGCGGGCTTCGAGCATATGGCCTAAGTTAATCAGACCAATAATCATCGCGCTCGCTTCATAATAGAGATGGCGCGCCTCCATCGGGAACCACTGCGGCCAGACGTTAACGCTCATCGAATACAGCCACGCCGCGCCCGTCCCGAGCGCGACCAGCGTGTCCATCGTCGCGGTGCGGTTTTTCAGGCTCTTCCAGGCGCTGGTATAGAAATGTCCGCCTGCAAACACCATCACCGCAAGGGTAATCAGACCAATCACCAGCCACAGGGTGCGGTTGTCTGCGGTGACCATCATGTTGTCACCCATCATGCCCCACACCATCACCGGAATACCGACCAGCAGGGCGACGATCGCCTGCCAGCGGAAGCGCTTCATGGTGGCGACAGCCGTTTCCTGCTGGCGCTCGCGGCGCTCGGCATCATCTTCGATGGCCTCCGCCCCGTAGCCCGCTTTCTCCACGGCCTGCACTAAATCTGCGGCGGAGGCACTGCCCATCACCAGCGCAGTACGCTCCGCAAGGTTTACCCGTGCCTGTGCGACGCCCGGTACCGCCTGTAAGGCGTTTTGTACCCGGGAGACACAGCTGGCGCAGCTCATGCCGTTGATCAGCAGCTGTTGGCTGTCATCAATATCATCAGCTACCGGAAGCTCAGGAGTGGCCGCTGTCAGTGCTTCCGACGGGGATGATGACTCTGCCAGCGGTTTAGCCTTTGGGTGGCTTAACTCCGCCCCGTAACCGGCCTGTTTAATGGTATCAATCAGCGCGTCGGCGCTGGCGCTGCCGGTCACGGCGGCATGATCGATAGTCACCTCAGCGCTTTCCACATCAGGACGCTGCTCCAGGCTTTCTTTAACACGTTTGACACAGTGGCCGCAGGAGAGGCCGTCCAGTGTCAGGTCAATAGTGTGAGACATAACAAAACTCCCGTATAATGTTCTGGTCAATTGTTGACCTTCACTCTGCTTTTCGCTAACTGTTATGAAGGTTAAACCTTCCATCAAGGGGAAGGTCAAGGGGGAAATGTGAATATCAGCGATGTTGCGAAAAAAACCGGCTTAACCAGCAAAGCGATTCGCTTTTATGAGGAAAAAGGGCTGGTGACGCCACCGTTGCGCAGTGAGAACGGCTACCGCAGCTATACGCAGCTGCATCTTGATGAACTGACGTTACTGCGCCAGGCAAGACAGGTAGGATTTAACCTTGAAGAGTGCCGCGAGCTGATTAACCTGTTTAACGATCCGAAACGCCACAGTGCCGACGTGAAAAAACGTACGCTGGAAAAAGTGGCGGAGATCGAACGCCATATCATCGAATTACAGGCGATGCGTGAGCAACTGCTACAGCTGGCAGAATCCTGCCCGGGAGATGACAGCGCCGAGTGCCCGATTATCGACAATCTTTCCGGCTGCTGCCACCGTAAAACCCACGCCTAACAGGCTTTAACCCGCAGGGTAATGCCTTCTACCGCAATGACCTCAACCCGCGTGCCGTCGCTGAGGTCATCATCGGCCACCACCGGCCATGAACTGTCCCCCACACGCACATGACCGCGTCCGTTGATCAGCGCGTTATCAAGCGTAAAACGTTTACCCACGATCTGCTGCCCACGCTGATTGAGATGCGCGTCGACCGGCTTCTGCGCCTTCACCCGTTTGTTCAGCCAGCGCCACCACAGCCAGGCGGCCAGCAGCGTCAGCACGGCAAACAGCGCGCCCTGCCACTCCCAGCCGACAGGCAGCAGCCAGACGACCAGCCCGGTAATCACAGCGGCAACACCGCTCCACAGCAGATAACCGTTGCCGCCAAGCATCTCGGCGGCCAGCAGCAAGCCGCCAAGGCTTAGCCAGAACGCATGAGGATGTGCAACGATGAGCTCAATCATTTTTTACGCTCGTTTCCGCCGTCTTTGATCAACTCGGCAATTCCGGCGATAGATCCCATCAGACTGCTGGCATCCAGCGGCATCATCACCACTTTGCTGTTGTTCGCAGAGCCGATCTCCTTCAGCGCATCGGTATATTTTTGCGCGACGAAGTAGTTCACAGCCTGGATATCCCCGGCGGCAATCGCCTCGGAAACCATTTGCGTCGCGCGGGCTTCCGCTTCTGCCGAACGTTCACGCGCTTCTGCCTGGAGGAAGGCAGACTGACGGTCGCCCTCGGCTTTCAGGATCTGCGACTGTTTTTCCCCTTCCGCTTTCAGGATCTCGGCCTGACGCACCCCTTCGGCTTCAAGAATATAGGCGCGTTTAGTACGCTCGGCCTTCATCTGCGCATTCATGGAAGCAATCAGCTCTGCCGGTGGGCGCACGTCGCGGATCTCAATGCGGGTCACTTTGATCCCCCACGGATTGGTGGCTTCATCAACAATGTGCAGCAGGCGGGTATTAATGCTGTCGCGCTGGGAGAGCATTTCGTCCAGCTCCATCGAGCCAAGCACGGTACGGATGTTGGTCATCGTCAGGTTGACGATCGCCAGCTCCAGGTTGCTCACCTCATAGGCCGCTTTCGGCGCATCAATCACCTGAATAAAGCACACCGCATCGATGGTGACGTTGGCGTTATCCTTGGAGATGACTTCCTGGGAAGGAATATCCAGCACCTGCTCCATCATGTTGATTTTACGCCCAATTCTGTCCATGAAGGGGACGATCAGGCTTAAACCCGGCTGAAGGGTATTGGTGTAGCGACCGAAACGTTCGACGGTCCACTGGTAACCCTGCGGAACAATTTTGACGCCTGCGCCCACGATAACCAGCGCAACGAAAATAAGGACAGGAACAACGATGAGCATAAAAACCTCCTGTTTTGCATGCCGTAACGAGAAAAATTGCGTATTTGTTGAACGTAAGTATATCGGTTAACGGGCGGGATTTCGCCCCTGTAAAGAGGTGGGAACCGGACTGGTAAAATTAAAACGCCCCGCCAGGAGAGCGGGGCGCATAGCGTTACTCTTCAGACCAGGTATAGCTGAAGTCGGTGATAAACCCATCCCCGGCGTCAGCGATGGCTTTCGATAAGCCCTGATAGTATTTTTCCAGGCCGATGGCCTCTATCTGCTGGATCTGCTCGCGAATGGGCGCGCAGAACAGTACTGCATTGCCCGCTCCGACACGTTTGTTGTTCGGCGGCAGATCGCCGGTAATCCCCTTAAACCAGGTTCTGATCCCTTGCTTTAAGCTGTGCGGCGCTTTTGCAAGATCCTTCTGGCCTGTCAGCACCTGTAAGGTGGGGAACTCATTTGCATTGACGGCGGTTTTCATGCGTGCAAAGAACGCGGTAAAAAGCTCAAAAGAGCCGAGATCCGTGACGCGAGGCTTGGTGGTTTTTCCGTTTTTATTGCCCATTTTTCCGGCAGGGGCTGTAGGCGCCGGAACCACATTGACCTTATGCAGATCCAGACCAAACAGCAGATTGCAGTGCGCCCGGCGCTCTTTAAGCGGGTAGGACATTAGCACGTCAATAAACGCTGTCGCCTTCACATCGGCCAGGTCATGGTTTATCAGCCATTGCGAGCGGGCAAATTCCGCGGGGGAAACGAACCAGTCCGGCACCTCAGTAAAGCGTCTGGATTTACCCTTGCCGTCAAACTCGAGAAAGTAAGCCCCATCATCGAAAGCAAAATAGCAGTTTTTAAAGCTTCCGATCGTGGTGTTAACGATGAGCGCCTTCTTAACAAAATCGACCACCTCTGCACCCATGACAAAACGCGTGAGTTCAGAAGAATTGATGACTTCCATTAATGTTTCCACATCTGGAACACCAGGCTTCAGGGAAGAGAACTCATAAAAGATATGTGTCATGTTGCTGACTTCCTGTAGTTATAGAGGTGACAATTACCGAACAAAAAGTTTAACACTTGCGATAGGTTAAGGCTATTCGCGCAGCGTAGCGGAAAGGATTATGCTAAGGGCTGTTCTTATCACAGCGGTTAACGGAATCGGAATGAATAATAAAAAAAATCTTCTGGATATCAGGGATGTTGGCTTTCGTGTGGTTGATAACACCATCCTTCAGCACGTCGATTTTTGTCTCTCTCCGGGCGAATTTAAACTCATAACCGGCCCCTCCGGCTGCGGCAAAAGCACCCTCCTGAAAATCGTGGCTTCGCTACTGAGTCCAACGGAGGGAACCATCCTGTTTGAAGGGAAAGATATCGCCACGCTTACACCGGAAAGCTATCGCCAGCAGGTGTCATACTGCGTGCAAACGCCATCCCTGTTTGGCGACACGGTGTACGACAATCTGGTTTTCCCCTGGCACATCCGCAACCAAACGCCCGATCCGAAAAAGTTTGCGGACGATCTGACCCGTTTTGGGCTTCCGCCGGAGACGCTGACCAAATCGACTGCCGAACTGTCAGGCGGGGAAAAGCAGCGCGTCTCGCTGATCCGTAACCTGCAATTCCTGCCGAAGGTGCTTTTGCTGGATGAAATCACCAGCGCGCTGGATGACGCTAACAAGCGCAACGTCAATGAGATTATTCATCGCTACGTCCGTGAACAGGATATTGCCGTGCTGTGGGTGACGCACGATTCAAACGAAATTAGCCATGCGGATGATGTCATCACGCTCAGGCCGCAGGGCGGGAAAATGGAGGAGGCTCACCGTGGGTGAACATAACATAACCAACGAATCGCTGGCGCTGTCGATGGTCCTGGTGCTGGTGGCGATTGTGGTCAGCTACCGGGAGAAGCTGGGGCTGGAAAAAGATATTCTGTGGAGTATCGTTCGCGCGGTCATTCAGCTCATCATCGTCGGCTATGTGCTGAAATACATCTTCAACGTCAATCATGCCGTGCTGACCCTGTTGATGGTGCTGTTTATCTGCTTTAACGCGGCATGGAACGCGCAGAAACGCAGTAAATACATCGATAAAGCGTTCCTCTCGTCGTTTATTGCCATCACCACCGGGACCGCGTTAACGCTGGCGGTACTGGTGCTCTCCGGCTCGATAGAATTTACGCCGATGCAGGTGATCCCCATTTCCGGGATGATTGCGGGCAATGCGATGGTGGCGGTCGGGTTATGCTACAACAATCTGGGGCAACGCTTCAGCAGTGAACAGCAACAGCTTCAGGAGAAGCTAAGCCTGGGCGCGACACCGAAGGTGGCCTCGGCGCGGTTGATCCGCGACAGCATTCGTTCTTCGCTGATCCCAACGGTGGATTCCGCCAAAACCGTGGGTCTGGTGAGCCTGCCGGGCATGATGTCGGGGCTGATTTTTGCCGGTATCGATCCGGTAAAAGCGATTAAATACCAGATTATGGTGACGTTTATGCTGCTCTCTACGGCGAGCCTGTCGACGATTATTGCCTGCTATCTGACCTATCGGAAGTTTTACAACGCGCGCCACCAGCTGGTGGTGACGCAGTTGAAAAAGACGGGGTAATATCGGCTTTTGTAGGCCCGGCAAGCGTTAGCGCCACCGGGCATTTTTGTTAGTAAAGCAATGCGTACAGCTGACGACGATACTTAGACGCCAGCGCGTCACCGGTGCCGAGCGCGGCCAGGATCTCCTGGAACATCTTTCGCGCCTGACCGTCTGCGGCGCCCAGGTCCTTCTGAAGGTGGCTAAACAGCAGCTCCAGCGCCTCTTCATTACGCCCCACCTGATGAAGCTGAAGCGCCAGCTGGCTTGCCAGCGCGGCATCCGCCGGGTTGTCCGCAACCTGCTGCTGAAGTTGCTGAATTTCAGGGGTATCCGCCGCCTGTTTCAGCAGGTCAATCTGCGCCACCAGGCCCTGATAGCGGGTGTCCTGATCCTGCATCGGCACCGTTTTCAGCACGGCTTCCGCGTCTTCGGGGCGGTGCAGCGCAATCTGGGTCTCTGCCAGCAGCAGACCAATCTGGCTGTTCTGGTTCGACAGCTGCCACGCGTCTTTTAACAGCGGCAGCGCCTCGTCGTACTTGCCTTCCTGCATCAGCGCCATGGCTTCCTGCGCTTTCAGCTCTTCTTCGCGCGGCAGGACTTTATCCAGCAGGGCGCGGATCGCCTCTTCCGGCTGCGGCCCCTGGAAGCCATCCACCGGCTGACCGTTCTGGAACAGGTAGACGGTTGGGATCGCACGCAGGCCAAACTGGGAAGCCACCATCGGTTCGGCGTCACAATCCAGCTTCGCCAGAATGAATTGACCGTTGTACTGCGCGGCAAGGCTTTCCAGGACCGGCGTCAGCTGCAGGCAGTGTTGGCTGCGTTCAGACCAGAAGTAGAACAGCACCGGTGTAGTCATTGACTGTTCGAGTGTCTGTTGCAGGTTAGCTTCAGTTATGTTGACGATATTCTGTACGGACATGCGGCATTCTCTTTTATCGGTTTACTCTTTACATGGGGGTAAGCGTCGTCGCTTCAACTCAACCCTGCAAAATTTTGTCCATCATCCGCCCCGGCAGCAGGCGTTTCAACCAGCCGACGGCATGGGTCACCAGCGTCACCGGATAGCGCATTTTAGGGGTATCGCTCTCAAATGCGTGGCGCACTTTGGCAACCACGGCTTCTGGCCCAAGCGTAAAACGCGCCGCGATACCGGGATTTTCGACCGGTTGGTCCGCCTGCGTCTGGTTAACGTTTTCCGTAAAGCGGGTGCGGATGGGGCCCGGTTCAATCAGGCTGACCTTAATGCCGCTGTGGCGCAGCTCCATGCGCAACGCATCGGACCAGGCTTCAAGCGCATATTTACTGGCAGCGTAAGCCCCGCGTCCCGGCGTGGAGATCAGGCCCATCACCGAGGAGGTCATGACAATCCGCCCTTCGCCGTGCGGCAGCATGGCGGGGAGAAGGCGCATGGTGAGCTGATGCGCCCCAAAAAAGTTTGCGGAGAACTGCTGCTCCAGCTGTTCCCGCGAGAGGGTCTGTAGCGGGCCGTACACGCCGTAGCCCGCATTGTTAAACAGACCGTAAAGACGGTTGCTGGTCAGGGCGATAACCTCATCGGCGGCCTGCTCCACGCTCTCTGGCGAATCGAGATCCAGCAGAATGCCGGTAAATCCCAGCCCTCGCATGCGTTCGACATCCTCGGGTTTGCGGCAGGCTGCCAGCACCCAAAACCCCTGACGTTTCAGTTCAAGGGCGCTTTCACGGCCAATTCCGCTGGAACATCCTGTTATTAAGACCGATTTTTGCATAACTTTACCTGTCAGGTTCTCAGCTGTTTGACGAGTCATGTTTTACTAAAGGAGCCAGCCGGGTTGCCATCCAGTCGGCAATGAACGGCTGGGCATCGCGATTGGGGTGAATGCCATCATCCTGCATCCACTGGGGTTTCAGATAGACCTCTTCCATGAAAAATGGCAGCAGCGGAATATCAAACTCTTTGGCAAGCTTAGGATAGATCGCGCTAAACGCCTCATTATACCGACGGCCGTAGTTAGCGGGCAGGCGAATTTGCATCAGCAGCGGCTGGGCGTTAGCGGCCTTAATGGTCTGCAAAATAGTCCGCAGCGTTTGCTCCGTTTGCTGTGGCTGGAAGCCGCGCAAACCATCATTACCGCCCAGTTCGACCAGCACCCAACGCGGTTGATGCTGCTTAAGCAGGGCAGGCAGGCGCGATAAGCCTTGCTGCGACGTATCGCCGCTGATGCTGCCGTTAACGACAGACGCCCGGGACTGCCATTTATCATTGAGCAGGGCGGGCCAGGCCGCACTGGCGGCCATACGATAGCCCGCGCTCAGGCTGTCGCCCAGAATCAATAACGTGTCCGCAGCCGCCGCGCGGAAGGTCATCAGCATCAAAAACAGGAAGGGCAAATGCCAGCGGAAAACATTGTTGAAGTTCATCGTCTTAAGAAGTCCGTCGGTCAGGGAGAACACGAGCTTTCCATCCTCACCGGAGTTGAACTCGTTGTCAAACGTGCCGAAACCATCGCCCTGATTGGCGAATCCGGTTCAGGTAAGTCCACGCTGCTGGCCATTCTCGCCGGGCTGGACGATGGCAGCAGCGGGGAAGTGAACCTGGTCGGCCAGCCCCTCCACGCGCTTGATGAAGAGGCGCGCGCCGCGCTGCGTGCCCGGCATATCGGGTTTGTCTTTCAGTCATTCATGCTGATCCCAACCCTCAACGCGCTGGAAAACGTTGAGCTGCCCGGCCTGCTGCGCGGTGAAAATACCCGCGAAAGCCGCGATCACGCCAAAGCGTTGCTGGAACAGTTGGGGCTGGGAAAACGTCTCGACCACCTTCCGGCACAGCTTTCCGGCGGTGAGCAGCAGCGCGTGGCGCTGGCCCGGGCGTTTAACGGGCGCCCGGAAGTGCTGTTTGCCGATGAGCCCACGGGCAATCTCGACCGTAAAACCGGGGACAAAATTGCCGATCTGCTGTTTTCCCTCAACCGCGAGCATGGCACCACGCTGATTCTGGTTACCCACGACCCGCAGTTGGCCGCCCGCTGCGACCGCCGCCTGCGGCTGGTGAACGGCGTTCTTCAGGAGGAAGCATGATTGCCCGCTGGTTCTGGCGCGAATGGCGCTCGCCCTCGCTGCTGATTGTCTGGCTGGCGTTGAGCCTGGCGGTGGCCTGCGTGCTGGCGCTCGGCAGCGTCAGCGATCGTATGGAGAAAGGGCTTAGCCAGCAGAGTCGGGAATTTATGGCGGGGGACCGGGCTCTGCAAAGTTCTCGCCCCGTGCCGCCGGGCTGGATTGAGGAAGCGCGCAAAGAGGGGCTGAAGGTGGGAGAGCAAATCACCTTCCAGACCATGACCTTTGCGGGCGACACGCCACAGCTTGCCAGCGTAAAAGCCGTGGATGACATCTACCCGATGTATGGTGATTTACAAACCAGTCCGCCGGGGCTAAAACCGACGGCCGGTACGGTACTGCTGGCATCGCGTCTGATGGCGCTGCTGAACCTGAAACCCGGCGACAGCATCGACGTCGGCGACGCGACCCTCAAAATTGCCGGGGAAGTGGTGCAGGAGCCCGACTCCGGATTTAATCCGTTCCAGCTCGCGCCGCGCCTGCTGATGAACACCGCGGATGTGGCGAAAACCAACGCCGTCCAGCCGGGTAGCCGCGTCACATGGCGCTATAAGTTTGGCGGGACGCCTGCTCAACTGGAGGCGTATGAAAAATGGCTCCTGCCTCAGCTCAAGCCGGAACACCGCTGGTACGGGCTGGAGCAGGATGACGGGGCGCTCGGCAAATCTCTTGAGCGTTCTCAGCAGTTCCTGTTGCTGTCGGCGCTGTTAACCCTGCTGCTTGCCATTGCGGCGGTTGCCGTGGCGATGGGGCACTACTGCCGCAGCCGTTACGATCTGGTGGCGATCCTCAAAACCCTCGGCGCGGGCCGGGCACAGCTGCGCAAGCTGATTGTCGGCCAGTGGCTGATGGTGCTGGCGCTGTCGGCTCTGACCGGCGGGGCGATAGGGCTGCTGTTTGAAAAGCTGCTGATGGTGCTGCTCAAACCGGTACTGCCCGCTGCGCTGCCGCCTGCCAGCCTCTGGCCGTGGCTGTGGGCCATCGGCGCGATGACGACGATCTCCCTGCTGGTGGGGTTACGCCCCTACCGGCTGCTGCTCGCCACCCAGCCGCTGCGCGTGCTGCGCCGGGATGTGGTGGCCAGCGTCTGGCCGCTGAAGTTCTATCTGCCGGTGATTATTGCGGTGGCAGTCGGGCTGTTGGCCTGGCTGATGGGCGGCAGTACGCTGCTGTGGGCGGTGCTGGCGGGCGCGGTGGTGCTGGCGCTGCTGTGCGGCGTGGTGGGCTGGCTATTGCTCAATCTTCTCAAAAAGCTGACGGTGAGATCGCTGCCGGTGCGGCTGGCGGTTAACCGACTGCTGCATCAGCCGTGGTCCACGCTCAGCCAGCTCTCGGCATTTTCGCTGTCGTTTATGCTGCTGGCGCTTCTGCTGGTGCTGCGCGGGGATCTGCTGGATCGCTGGCAGCAGCAGCTTCCGCCGGAAAGCCCGAACTATTTCCTGATCAACATTGCTCCCGAACAGGTGACGCCGCTGAAGGGGTTCCTGTCTGAGCATCACATTATTCCGGAATCGTTCTATCCGATCGTGCGCGCCCGCCTGACGCAGATCAACGGCCAGTCCACGGAGGGAAATAAGGATGAATCGCTCAACCGCGAGCTCAACCTGACCTGGCAGGCGAAACGTCCGGACCATAACCCGATCGTTGCCGGCACCTGGCCGCCGAAAGCGGGGGAAGTGTCGATGGAGGAGGGGCTGGCGACACGCCTGAACGTGAAGCTCGGCGATAGCGTGACTTTTACCGGTGATACCCAGGATTTCACCGCCAAAGTCACCAGCCTGCGCAAAGTGGACTGGGAAAGCCTGCGGCCAAATTTCTTCTTCATCTTCCCGCCGGGCGCGCTGGACGGACAGCCCCAGAGCTGGCTGACCAGCTTCCGCTGGGAAAACGGCAACGGCATGCTGACGCAACTGAACCGGGAATTTCCGACGGTGAGCCTGCTGGATATCGGCGCGATCCTCAAACAGGTCGGGCAGGTGCTGGAACAGGTGAGCCGCGCCCTGGAGGTGATGGTGGTGCTGGTGACCGTCTGCGGCCTATTGCTGCTGCTGGCGCAGGTGCAGGTCGGCATGCGTCAGCGTCATCAGGAGCTGGTGGTCTACCGCACGCTGGGGGCCAGTAAACGGCTGCTGCGCGCCACGCTGTGGAGCGAATTTGCCCTGCTCGGGCTGGTGGCGGGCCTGGTGGCGGCCATCGGGGCGGAAACCGCACTGGCGGTGCTTCAGACGAAAGTCTTTGATTTTCCATGGGAGCCTGACTGGCGGCTGTGGCTCACGCTGCCCGTCTGCGGCGCGGTGCTGCTGTCCCTGTGCGGTGGCTGGCTCGGGACGCGGCTGTTGAAAGGTAAAGCGCTGTTCCGCCAGTTTGTCAGCTAGTTTACTTGCGTGATGATGACGCACCGGCATTTCTGCTGGTGTGTCATCACTTAATAGCACAAATCGTTAATGCCCATGCATTTAGTAGCACAAAACATTAAAAACCCGCCCACACAGCCCGAATTTTTCCGGTTAATATTCACCAGCTAAATATTTAGCAGCGTGTCTATCAAGGAAAAAGAATGACTATAAGAAAAACAGCGCTGGCGACAACGATCGGCGCAGCAGTGGCATTGGCTTCTTTCGCATCTCAGGCAGAAATCACCCTTCTGAAACAGGATCCGCAGGCGGGTAACCCGCTGAGCCGTCTGAACTTCACCGTTGGCGGCAGCATCCGTCCTCAGTTCCAGAACATGACCGGTGATGACGGCAAAAACGGCTACAAGCGTAACGGTTTTGACGGCGGTACCCGTTTCCGTTTCGCGGCAGACTACTACCTGTTCGATGACATCAGCTGGATCACCTACTACGAGCTGGGTGTGAACATTCCGGCGCAGTTTAACTGGGATAACCACTACGCCGACGGCGCGCACGACACCTCACGCCGTATGCTCTACACCGGTCTGAAGAGCGACACCTGGGGTACGCTGACCTTCGGCCAGCAGAACAGCGTGTACTATGACGTGGTGGGCGCGAAAACCGATATCTGGGACTACGACATGATTGGTCAGGCGTCGGGTAACGGGATCAACGGCGACTACGACGGCTCTTACCGTTCACGCCAGATGCTGAAGTACAAGAAAACCGTGGGCGATGCTGACATCTACGCATCCTATCTGTTTGAAGACAGCGAATACCTGCCGGGCAACGGCCTGCGCTACAAGCGCAAAGGCGGCGGTTCACTGGGTATCGATTACCACCTGACCACCGATCTGACCTGGGGCGCAGCGTGGAACTACACCCGCGCGGACATGCGTAATCCGGACAACGGCGACAGCAAATCCTACGACCAGAACATTCTCGGCACCGCACTGAGCTGGACGCCGGATAACTGGACCTTCTCCGCAGGCGGCGGCTGGTATCAGAACTTCATGACCACCAAAAAAGTGTCCGTTAACGACTACTTCGCCGGTGATGCATGGGGTATTGAATACTTTGCGGGATACAAATTCCCGGTCGGTCAGTATGCGGTGAAATCCATTCAGCCTTACTTCATGGGCGACCGCATTGAGTACGTGAACGGCCGTAACTACCAGCGCATCGACAACGGCGTAGGTATCAGCGTCCAGCTGGACTACGGTTTCCGCGTGGATTACGAACACGTGTTCACCTCCAGCACCGACAACCTGGGCGACATGAACCTGGTGCGTCTGCGTTACGACTTCTAAGTGGTTTGTTCCCCGGTGGCGCTGCGCTTACCGGGGCTACAAAAGCACGCGTAGGCCGGGTAAGGCGTAGCCGCCACCCGGCTTTTTTCAGCGATCAAGCCATTCGGCAATGTCTTCAAACGTCCCGCGATATACAATTTTCTCCGCCTTTTTCTCCAGCTGATAGCCGTACATCGGGTCGTAATAGTCCTTCAGCAGCGGCACAAGCCAGCTGAAGTGCGCGTCAGTGCTTCCAGAGCGCTGTTGTTCCAGCAGCGCGGAATCTAATAGCGCGGTAAATTCCGCGAATCGTTGCAGCCCCAGACGACGGCGGATGGCGAACAGGCCGTGATGCAGGTATTCGCTGTAGGCTTTCCAGCCCGCTTCTTCACCGTAGGCGGCAAAAAAGTCGGCCCACATGTGGTCGAAATACTCTTCGCGCAGGCGCTCAAGACGGATCTCAAACGGATCTTCGACCACAACGACAGGCGCTTCCGCCATGCGGTCGCGCAGGCACTCCGGCAGGTGGTTAGAGCCAATCATCCGGCCCTCATCCTCCAGCACCCAGCGCGCGGCATCTTTTTTTAGCAGCTCGACGGCAAGGTGATTCTCGAAGCTCGCCTGAGAAAGTTGCGGGGTGAGCGTGCGGCCAAATGACGAGCCGCGATGGTGCGCCAGCCCTTCCAGATCGATGCCCTGCGCATGCTGCTTCACCAGCAGCGTTTTGCCGTTTCCGGTACAGCCACCGATAAGCACCATCGGTTTTTGTGACTGCTCAATCGTCACCTGAATTGCCGTCTGGCGCAGGGCCTTATAGCCGCCGCGGATCAGCGGATAATCGATTCCCGCCTCTTTAAGCCAGGCCTGGGAGATATGTGAGCGCTGGCCACCGCGCGCGCAGCAAAGGTAGCCCTCAGGATGGGCCAGGCTGGCTTCGCGCCAGGCGTTGATGCGCGCCTCTCGCGTCTCGCCGTTGACCAGGCTATGGCCGAGCGTCAGTGCGGCGTCCGGACCCTGGCGTTTATAGCAGGTGCCGACGGCGGCACGCTCGTCGTCGTTCATTAAGGGCAGGTTGAGTGCGGCGGGCATCGCACCCTGGACAAATTCGATCGGCGCGCGAACGTCGATTAAAGGGGTATCGGACGCGAGGATCGCGCGATAGTCCGTTCCATCGTTCATGGTGGTTCCAGAAGAAAGCTAAGCAGCAATGGGCGGGAATTGTACGCCGGGGAAGGGGAAGGTCAACTCCCCGGCGGGGGTTACTTACTTCAGTTTTGACTGCGCCCAGACAATCCCGCTCGCGTATTCTGGCGGCAGCAGGGGAACAATCGCTTCCAGCGTGGCGCTCAGGCGGTCCGTGTCGGTATCGTTCAGGTTCAGGTGGCCGACCTTACGACCCGGGCGCACCGCTTTGTCGTACCAGTGCAGGTGCACCAGCGGCAGCTTCAGCCAGTCGTAGTTCAGATCGGTGCCGATCAGGTTGATCATCACCGACGGGCTGGTCACCACCGGCTGCGGCAGCGGCAGGTCAGTGATGGCGCGCAGGTGCAGCTCGAACTGGCTGATGGAGGCACCGTTTTGCGTCCAGTGGCCGCTGTTGTGCACGCGCGGCGCAAGTTCGTTGATCAGCAGACCCGATGGCGTGACGAAACACTCCATCGCCATTACACCCACATAGCCCAGCTCATGCATGATGGCAGAGAGCATCTCTTCCGCCTGCGCCTGCTGGTCAGCATTGGCCTGCGGGAAGGCGACGCTGGTGCGCAGAATCCCGTCCTGATGCAGGTTATGCGTTAGCGGGTAAAAAACGGTGTGCCCGTCATGCCCGCGCGCGCCCACCAGCGACACTTCACCGCTGAAGTTTATGCCCTGCTCAACGATGCACTCGCCGTAGCAGTCGTCCGGCAGCTCGGCGGTGTCGTTCGCGCGCAGGCGCCACTGCCCGCGACCGTCGTAGCCGCCGACACGACGCTTCACGATCGCCAGATCGCCCAGCATGGCGAAGACGTCATTCCACTCGCTTTTGTCGGACAACAGCTGCCACGGCGCGGTCGCAAGGCCGAGCTTGTCGAACAGCTGCTTTTGCGTCAAACGGTCGGCGATGATCGGGAAGACGTCGCGGTTCACAAAGGCGTTATGGCGCGCCAGCTCGCGGGTCAGGGCGGTTTCCGGCCAGCGTTCAATTTCGGCGGTGATCACGCTCTGATGGAACGGCACGGCTTCCGGCTCGGCGTCCAGCCCGACGGGCCAGACGGCAATACCCAGCGGCTCACCGGCCTGACGCAGCATCCGGCCAAGCTGACCATTACCAAGAACGCAAACCTGCTTCATGCTGCACCCCGCGGATCCGGGTTATCCAGCACCTCGTCGGTCTGGGCTTTACGCCACTCCGCCAGGCGTTGATGTAAGTCTTTATCATGCGTCGCGAGGATCTGCGCGGCCAGCAGGGCGGCATTTGCGGCACCCGCCTTACCAATCGCCAGCGTACCGACAGGGATACCGCGCGGCATCTGGACGATAGAGTACAGGCTATCAACCCCGCTTAACGCGGCGCTCTGTACCGGCACGCCCAGTACCGGCACCAGGGTTTTGGCGGCAATCATGCCCGGCAGATGTGCTGCGCCGCCCGCACCGGCAATGATCACCTCGTAACCGTTCTCTTCGGCGCTTTCGGCGAAGCTGAACAGTTTATCCGGCGTACGGTGCGCGGAAACCACTTCGACGTGGTGCGGAACATTCAGGATTTCAAAGATTTCGGCGGCGAACTGCATGGTAGCCCAGTCGCTTTTGGACCCCATCACGATGGCGACACGCGCCGGATTATTGCGGGAAGACATGCGTCTTAAAACTCCTGTGGTGCGGAACACACTGCTTTCGAGGGCACAGAGAATAGCATGTAATACCGGCAAGGAAAACGGTTGCGTGGTCGTGAAATGGGCGAAAAAACGAGGAGGGTTAGAACGGGAAGGCGATCAGTTCCACACCTTCCGGCGTGACTTTGACCATCGATCCTTCGCTGTGCCAGGCGCCTAAAACCACGCGATGGGCGGGCTCGCCGTTGGCGATAAGGGAATGCACATCGGGACGATGGGTATGGCCGTGGATCAGCCACTGAACGCGATGCTTCTCCATCACCTTCACTACCGCCTGCGGGTTGACGTCCATGATGGTCATCGATTTGCTGCTGTTGGCGGCCTTGCTGCCCGCGCGCATTCTGGCGGCGATGCGGTTGCGAATAAACAGCGGCAGGGCGAGGAACACTTTCTGGATCCACGGGGTATGAACTTTGGCGCGAAACGCCAGGTAGCCGGTATCGTCAGTGCAGAGCGTGTCGCCGTGCATGATCAGAATATTGCGGCCATAGAGGTCAAGCACCTGCTCTTCCGGCAGCAGCGTCATGCCGCTCTCGCGGGCGTAGCGCTGGCCGATCAGGAAATCACGGTTGCCGTGAATGAAATAGCAGGGGACGCCGGAATCCACCAGCGCTTTAATGGCAGCAGCCATCTCACGGTGCAGCGGGTTCGGATCGTCGTCGCCTATCCAGGCCTCAAACAGGTCACCCAGAATGTACAGCGCATCGGCGCTTTTCGCTTCACCGCGTAAAAAACGCAGAAAACCGGCGGTTATCGCCGGTTCTTCTGTTTGCAGATGCAGATCCGCAATAAAGAGTGTCGCCACGAATTACTCGCTGACGGTCACGCTTGTGATCACAACGTCTTCTTTAGGAACGTCCTGGTGCATACCGCTGCGGCCAGTAGAAACGGCTTTGATCTTGTCGACCACGTCCATGCCTTCAACCACTTCTGCGAATACGCAGTAGCCCCAGCCTTGCAGGCTTTCGCCAGAGAAGTTCAGGAAGTCGTTGTCCGCCACGTTAATGAAGAACTGTGCGGTAGCAGAGTGCGGGGCCTGAGTACGGGCCATTGCCAGCGTACCGCGGGTGTTTTTCAGGCCGTTGTTCGCTTCGTTTTTGATCGCTTCTTTCGTCTCTTTCTGGCGCATGCCAGGCTCGAAACCGCCGCCCTGGATCATAAAGCCGTTGATCACACGGTGGAAAATAGTGTTGTTGTAGAAACCTTCGCGGCAGTAGTCCAGGAAGTTTTTAACTGTTTCAGGCGCTTTGTCATCAAAGGTTTTGATTACGATATCGCCATGATTAGTGTGGAAAGTAACCATTTTTGCATCCTGTTCCGTTATTGTGGTGCGTCGACCCGTGCTCGGGTCACATATAGGGGCTTGTTATAGCATAACCACAGGACACGATCACCTTGCATTGTGTGCTGACCGTGCTCCGAATTATGGGTATTATAAGGAACAAACAATCCACACACGTGTTTACATGGAATCTTCGATGTTAAAAATCTTTAATACAATGACGCGCCAAAAAGAGGAATTTAAACCTATCCATGCCGGGGAAGTCGGCATGTACGTGTGTGGTATTACGGTTTACGATCTCTGTCATATCGGCCATGGCCGTACCTTTGTCGCGTTCGACGTGGTGTCCCGCTACCTGCGCTTCCTGGGCTATAACCTGAAGTATGTGCGCAACATCACCGACATCGACGACAAAATCATTAAACGTGCTAATGAAAATGGCGAAAGCTTTGTCGCGCTGGTGGATCGCATGATCGCCGAAATGCACAAGGATTTTGATGCCTTGAATATTCTGCGCCCGGATAGCGAGCCGCGTGCGACCCACCATATTCATGAAATCATTGAGATCACCCAAAAGCTGATCGAGCGCGGTCACGCCTATGTGGCGGACAACGGCGACGTGATGTTCTCGGTGCCGACGGACCCAACCTACGGTGCGCTTTCCCGCCAGGATCTGGACCAGCTCCAGGCCGGTGCACGCGTGGACGTGGTTGACGTGAAGCGTAATCCGATGGACTTCGTGCTGTGGAAGATGTCCAAAGCGGGCGAACCGAGCTGGCCATCCCCGTGGGGCGAAGGGCGCCCGGGCTGGCACATTGAATGTTCCGCGATGAACTGCAAACAGCTGGGCAACCATTTCGACATCCACGGCGGCGGTTCGGATCTGATGTTCCCGCACCACGAAAACGAAATCGCGCAGTCCACCTGTGCTCACGGCGGCGAGTACGTGAACTACTGGATGCACTCCGGGATGGTGATGGTTGACCGCGAGAAGATGTCGAAATCGCTGGGTAACTTCTTCACCGTGCGCGACGTGCTGAAGTATTACGACGCGGAAACCGTGCGCTACTTCCTGATGTCCGGCCACTATCGCAGCCAGCTGAACTACAGCGAAGAGAACCTGAAGCAGGCGCGCGCTGCGCTGGAGCGTCTGTATACCGCACTGCGCGGCACCGACAGGTCTGTTCCGGCCGCTGGCGGCGAGGCGTTCGAAGCCCGCTTCGTTGAGGTCATGAACGACGACTTCAACACCCCGGAAGCCTACTCCGTGCTGTTCGACATGGCGCGTGAGGTGAATCGCCTGAAGTCAGAAGATATGGCGGCGGCGAATGCGCTGGCGTCTCATCTGCGTAAGCTCTCTTCCGTGCTCGGCCTGCTGGAGCAGGACCCGGACGTGTTCCTGCAAAGCGGCGCGCAGGCGGACGACGATGAAGTAGCGGAAATTGAAGCACTGATTAAAGCGCGTCTGGAAGCGCGTCAGGCGAAAGACTGGGCGGCGGCGGATGCGGCGCGTAACCGTCTGACCGAGATGGGTATTATTCTGGAAGATGGCCCCAAGGGCACCACCTGGCGTCGTAAGTAAGTCCGTAATGCCCGGTGGCGCTTACGCTTACCGGGCCTACAGGTGAAGGTAGGCCGGGTAAGGCGCAGCCGCCACCCGGTTTTTTTTTACCTTCTCTTCTTCCACCATAATACTCCCATCAGCACGATTCCCGGCAGCCACACCCACAGCAGTTCCGAGATAATCACCTGATGCCCGTACGGCGTGGTATAGCGCGACAGTGCAAACGGCGCGACCTTAATCACCTGCCACGGCGCAAAGAAGCGCTCATCTGACCAGGGCCACAGCCAGCCGACGCCTTTCCCGCCGGTGGTAATCGAATCCAGCAGGCTGTGCGACAGCAGCGACACGGTTAAAAACAGCCAGCAGCGCGACAGGCTGGCCCGGAACCATCGACGCCCAGCCAGCACGCAAAGTATGGGCACTACCAAGGCAAACAGCAGCGAATGAGTGAAACCGCGGTGGCCGAAAATATTCCCGTAGGCGACACCGAATTTAAACGCCAGTACGTCAGCGTCAGGCAGCATGGCGAGGACGATCCCGGCAAACAGCAGGCGGGGTGGGATGACTTTGGTTCCGAGCCCTAAGCCCAGACACAGAGGTACGGCAGCGTGGGTGATAACGGTAGGCATGACATTTATCCATGGCAAATCATGGAAATATAGCAGTCATCTCGCGCTATAAGACCCATGCTAAATTCTGAATTTACGCCGATTCCCGCGCGATAAGCTGGCCGGAGAGGGTAATACGCTGCGTTTGCAGATCCGGCTCCTTCAGCCTGCGGATCATCAGCCCTGCCGCCTGGCGGCCGGTCTCTTCACTGGCAGACGAAACGTAAGTCAGTGATGGCGACGTGAGATTAACGTGGAGCATATCTTCAAAACCAATCAGCGCCACCTGCTGGGTTAAAAACACGTCTTTGCCCACCGTGCGCCCCACCTGGTGAATGCCGGAGATCGAACCGATCATCGCGTCCGGCGAATGGCAGAGCAGGGCGGTAATCGTGTTGTTCTTCTCCAGCAGCTGGCGAGTCGCCATGGCCGCCGCCTGCGTATCATCGGTGCAGGCGGGAGAATATTCCTCACGCCAGACCAGGCCGTTCTGCGTCATCGCGCTGCGAAAACCGAGCAGGCGCTGCTCGCGAATACGGCACCCGTCGCGCCCGCCAATGTAGGCGATGGTGCGGTGCCCGCGCTCGATAAGATAACGCGCGGCCAGGTTCGCCGCCTGGCGGTTATCGCGCATCACCAGATTGCATTTCTCTTCCAGCAACGACTGCGAAACCGCCACAAGCGGCAGCGGGCATTGGCGAATGTGTTCCGGGAGAGAGGCGGCGCGGGTGTCCGACGCCAGATAGATGACGCCCGCCACGCCCTGCTGCTTAAATGAGAGCAGGGTACGCTCAAGATGTTCGTCGTCGTTCAGCGGCTGACCGAGAAAAACCATATAACCCTGTTTCTCCAGCTCCTGAACGATGCTCGCCATCACTTTGATGGAAAAGCTGTCGCTGAAGTCCCGCAGGATCAGGCCGATTAAATTGGAGGTGTTGGCGCGAAGGTTGGCAGCGGCGACGTTATGAACATAGCCCAGCGTTGTGATGGCGGCATTGACCTTCCCGATCGTCGCCTCTGAGATTTTCCCTTTCTGGCGCAGCACCAGCGACACGGTAGAAACCGACACGCCCGCATGCTTTGCAACATCAATAATGCTGACTTTCTTCAAAACCGCTCCCTGAAATTTACCGATTATCAGCCAGATAAGAGGCGTACCCCAGCGTACAGGAGACGCCTCCTTCAGGCATCTTATTATTTGCCAATCATCGTGGACATGGTCTGGGCGATAAACTGTGCTCTGGCCCCGAAAATCACCTGTATCCCGTTGTCGCCAACAAACACCACGCCGCGCGCGCCCAGCCCGTTCAGCCCGTCCCGGTCCACCGCTTCGCTCTTCGCCACTTCCAGACGCAGACGCGTGATGCAGGAGCCGACAGAATCAATGTTCTGCGCACCGCCCAGCAGGCCGATGATTTCGGTGGCAAGTTCGGAATCGGACTTGTCATTCGCGCTGGCGGTCACTTCGGTGCGGCCCGGCGTTTTCACGTCGAAACGGCGGATCACGAAGCGGAAGGTGAAATAGTAAATCAGGGCCATTGGGATACCGATGATAATGGCGCTCAGGAAGTTGGTCTGATAGCCGTTAAACGACGGCAGGATCCCGAACGACAGGTAGTCGATAAAGCCCGCCGAGAACGACTTGGCGATGTGCGCATGCAGCAGGTACATGGTCATGTACGCCAGGCCCGCCATGATGGCGTTGAAGACGTAAAGGATCGGCGCCACGAAGATAAAGGTGAACTCTACCGGCTCGGTGATGCCCGTCAGGAAGCAGGTGAGGGCGGCGGAGAAGAGAATACCGGCCGCGATTTTCTTATTCTTCGTATGCGCTTCATGGTACATCGCAAGGCACGCCGCAGGCAGCGCGAACAGCATCAGCGGGAACTCGCCCTGCATGAATTTCCCGGCGTTCTGGTAGGTATCGCTGCTGAAGGATTTCACCCCTTCTTCGAGCATCTTGAACCAGATGGTCTGGTCGCCGTGGATCACCTGACCCGCCTGGGTGGTGTAATCCCCGAACGAATACCAGAAGGAGGGATACCAGATGTGGTGCAGACCGAGCGGGATCAACGCGCGCTCCACCAGCCCGAAGATAAAGGTCGAGGCCGCCTGGTTATCGCCGTTCACCACCACGGACAGGGCGTCGATCCCGGACTGAATATGCTGCCATACGTACGGCAGCAGCAGGCCGAGCAGGAACGACAGAAATGCCGTCGCAATCGCCACAAAACGCTTCCCGGAGAAGAAGCCGAGGAATTCCGGCAGCTGCATGGTGTGGAAGCGGTTGTAGCACCAGGCCGCGAGAATACCGCAGATCAGGCCGCCAAAGACGCCCATCTGCAACGTCGGAATGCCGACGACCATGGCGTATTTCCCGCCCTGGGAGGCCATTTCCGGCGTAATGCTCAGCACGGTGCTGATGGTGATGTTGGTGACAAACACCGAGACCGCCGCAGAGAGTGCCGCAATGCCGGATTCCGAAGCCAGACCGACGGCAGAGCCGATGGCGAACAGCATCGGCAGGTTATCAAAGATAACCCCGCCGGCGTTCATCATCAGCGGCAGGTGGAACTTATCGCCGAAGGCCAGCAGCAGGCCCGCAGCGGGAAGCAGTGAAATTGGCAGCATTAAGGCGCGACCAATCATCGATAACTTAGACAGCGATTTAACAAACCCTGATATCAGACTCATGCTGATTTCCCCCGAGTAGCGCTTTTTCGCGCTGTTATTGTAAGTAGAACGTTTTAGTAGAACGTTCTACTTATCGTGGGGAAAGTCTGAAAATCGCGCAACATAATTTTCACGTTTCGCCAGAGGGAATAGTGATTATTTGAAGTTGATCGATAATTAACCGTGATGGGTGTGAGGGGATGTTTATCCCCTCTCCCTGTGGGAGAGGGTTAGGGTGAGGGCATCAGACAGCTCAGGCCGTCACGGTCACGCTCTGACCTGCAAAGCTCACGGTCTGGCCCGCGACAATTTTGCAGCGCTTGCGGGTTTCCACCGTGCCGTCTACTTTTACCTGCCCGTCGGCGATGACGATTTTCGCCTGCGCACCGCTTTCGCTCCAGCCTTCCAGCTTCAGCAGATCGCACAGCTCAACGTGCGGATGTTTACCTAAAGAAAAAGTTGCCATGATTACGCGTCCTCTACGTCGTGATACTCCTCGCACGCCTGCAAGGTATTCTGAATCAGTGTTGCGACCGTCATCGGGCCTACGCCGCCCGGGACCGGAGTAATATAGGATGCGCGCGCTGCGGCATCTTCATACACCACGTCGCCGACCACTTTGCCGTTTTCCAGACGGTTAATACCCACGTCCACGACGATTGCGCCCTCTTTGATCCACTCGCCCGGAATAAAGCCCGGCTTGCCGACCGCAACGATCAGCAGATCGGCGTTTTCGACGTGATGACGCAGGTTTTTGGTGAAGCGGTGGGTGACGGTGGTGGTGCAGCCCGCCAGCAGCAGCTCCATGCTCATCGGGCGGCCCACGATGTTGGAGGCGCCAATCACCACGGCGTTCAGGCCATAGGTGTCGATGTTATAACGCTCCAGCAGCGTCACGATGCCGCGCGGGGTGCACGGACGCAGGCGCGGCGCGCGCTGGCACAGGCGGCCCACGTTATACGGATGGAAACCGTCAACGTCTTTGTCCGGCGCGATACGCTCCAGCACCTTCACGTTGTCGATGCCCGCAGGCAGCGGCAGTTGAACCAGAATGCCGTCGATCTCTTTATCGGCATTCAGGGTGTCAATCAGTTCCAGCAGTTCTGCTTCGCTGGTGGTTTCCGGCAGATCGTAAGAGCGGGAGACGAACCCCACCTCTTCACACGCTTTGCGTTTGCTGCCGACATAAATTTGCGAAGCCGGGTTGCTGCCAACCAGCACAACGGCCAGCCCTGGGGCGCGTTTTCCGGCGGCTATACGCGCCTTCACTTTTTCCGCAACCTCAGAGCGCACCTGCTGCGCAATCGTTTTACCGTCAATAATCTTTGCTGCCATCAGAGAGAAGATTCCGTCTGTAACGTTAGAAAGGGGGGATTACCTGTATTTTGTCAGAAGCGAGCGCCGCTGTCAGTCACCCTTTACGAGATTTCATCGATGGCCCGCAAAACCCCTTCTCAGGGCGTGGTCAATTTCTTAGGGGCGATTAGGATGTGACCTGGCAAAATGGCAGCGTTTTGACATATTACAAAATAGATTCCTGAGCTACTTTGTCCTCTCCGAAATAAGCCTTCAATTTTTTAATTGAACGTATTTCTTATTCCCGAATATGCGCGGGAAGGGTTATTTACATTTTAAAGGAATAGACATGAAACTCAGCAACATTGCTTCTACTGTTATTGCAACTCTGGCTCTGGTCGCGGGTGCCGCTCACGCAGAAGATCCGGTAGCACCTGTATCTGTAAACGGTGGTACGGTGCATTTTAAAGGTGAATTAGTGAATGCCGCGTGTTCAGTGAATACTGACTCTTCAGAGCAGACGGTTAATCTCGGCCAGTACCGTACCGCGAAATTCACTAAAGTGGGTGACACCACCTCCAATATTCCCTTCACCATCGAACTGAACGACTGCGATCCTGCGGTAGCGAAAACCGCTGCTGTCGCGTTTACCGGCCAGATCGACGCCACCGACAAAACGCTGCTGGCGGTAAGCTCCGGTAACAACGACAACTCCGCGAAGGGCGTAGGCATTGAGATCCTCGACAGCAAATCCTCCACGCTGACCCCGGACGGTGCAACCTTCTCTGCGGCGCAGAACCTGATTGAAGGGACTAACACCCTGAACTTCACCGCGCGCTATAAAGCCACGGCGGCGACCACCGCGCCAGGCCAGGCAAACGCGGACGCAACATTCGTAATGAAATACGAGTAATGCCTGAGTACAGGGATGTGGCTGGCCTCAGGGAAGAGGTCTTTTGATCGCCTATACCGGGAGCGAAGGATGACAAGGACTGGGATACTGCTGTGTGCCCTTGCGATTGCCTCAGCAGTAAACGCACATACCGTTGTCATAGACGGCGGCAAAGTACACCTCAGGGGAGAGCTGGTTAACGGCGGCTGCGCCGTGGCCCCGGACAGCCAGAATATGCGCGTGGATATGGGGCAATACCGCACAAACGCCTTTTCCGGCGTCGGCAGCTTTTCCACGGTTAATGTGCCTTTCACCGTACGTCTGCTGGATTGCAGCGTGGACGTCTCCCGCACCGTGGGGATCCAGTTCCAGGGAGTGACACCGGCAGAAGACCCGCAGGTTTTCCTGGCGACATCGCGGCCGGGGGAAAATGCGGTCAGCAGCGGTGTCGGACTGGCGCTTTTTGACGAACAGCAACGTCAGATCATCCCGAACGCGACGGCAGTGAGCTGGTTACCCATTAACACCCGCGAGCTGGTATTTCATTTCAGCGCCCGCTACCGCGCTATTTCCGAACACCTTGTACCAGGCACTATTCAGTCGAATGTCTGGTTTACGTTGATTTATCCCTGACGCCTGCGAACTAATTATTAAAGGTACGGTTGTGATGAACACCCTGATTAAACCTGGACTGTTTTTAACTTTTATTTTGATGATGGTTTCTGCCAGCGCGAATGCATCCGGCGGAATTGCGTTGGGCGCGACGCGCGTTATTTATCCGGCCGATGCAAAACAAACGTCGCTGGCGATCACCAACAGCAATAAACAAGAGCGCTATTTAATTAACGCGTGGATAGAAAATGCCAACGGGCAAAAGGAAAAAACCTTTGCCGTCACGCCGCCGCTGTTTGTCAGCGAGCCGGCCAGCGAAAACACCCTGCGCATTATCTACGCAGGCCCGGCGCTGCCTGCCGATCGCGAATCACTCTTTTACATGAACGTCAAAGCGATTCCCTCCGTCAGCAAAAAACATCAGGACGGCAACAACGTCCTGCAACTGGCCATTCTGTCACGCATCAAGCTGTTTGTTCGCCCGGCTAACCTGGCGATGCCGCCGGAAGAGGCGCTCTCACAGCTGCGTTTTGAGCGCGTCGGCAACCATCTTAAGGTGAGCAATGCCTCGCCGTATTACGTCACGCTGGTCAATCTGAAGCTCGGCGGTCAGACGCTGGAGAACCTGATGGTTGCTCCGAAAAGCTCGGCGCAGCAGGTGCTGCCTGCCGCAGCGAGCGGCACGCTCTCCTGGCAGAGTGTGAATGACTACGGTGCCATTACGCCGGCGCGTAGCGTCAGCCTGTGAGCAGAGACAGGGCGATGAACACTCAATGGCGTTACTGCCCGGTTGCGCTGGCACTGATGGCAACGCTCTGGCCACACGCTGGCTGGGGCGAAAGCTACTTTAACCCGGCGTTTCTCTCCGATGACGCGGCGAACGTGGCGGATTTGTCGCGTTTTGAGAAAGGCCACCAGCAGGCACCGGGCGTCTATCGCGTCGATATCTGGCGTAACGATGAGTTTATCGGCACCCAGGACGTGCGGTTTGAGCAAGCCGACAACACGCCGCCGGTCGCGGGCGGTTTGTCGCCGTGCATTACGCGCGCGATGCTCGATCGCTTTGGCGTCAATATCGCCGCCTTCCCGGAACTGAGCAGCGTGCAGGGCGAGACCTGCGTTCCGCTCACCACGGCTATTCCGGGCAGCGAAACGGCGTTCAACTTCGCCTCGTTGCGCCTTAACGTCAGTCTGCCTCAGGTGGCAATGCAAAACAGCGCCCGCGGGTATATTCCGCCTGAACAGTGGGATGAAGGCATCCCCGCCGCGCTGCTGAACTACAGCTTCACCGGCAACCGGGGCAGCGACGACGACAGCTACTATCTGAACCTGCAAAGCGGGTTGAACTATGGCGCCTGGCGATTACGCAATAACGGCGCGTGGCGTTATACCGAAAGCAACGGCCAGCGGCACAGCAGCTGGCAAAATATTGGCACCTGGGCGCAGCGTACGGTCATTCCGCTAAAAAGCGAGCTGGTGCTCGGCGACAGCAACACCGGTAACGATGTCTTCGACAGCGTCGGTTTTCGCGGTGGTCGGCTCTATTCGTCCGACAGCATGTATCCGGACAGCCTGCAAGGCTACGCGCCTACCGTACGCGGAATCGCCCGCACCCCTGCCAAAGTGGTGATCCGCCAGAACGGATACGTGATTTACCAGAGCTATGTGCAGCCGGGGGCTTTTGCGATAACTGACCTTAACCCGACCTCCTCAAGCGGTGACCTGGAGGTGACGGTGGAAGAGAAGGACGGCAGCCAGCAGCGCTACACCGTCCCGTATTCCACCGTTCCGTTGCTTCAGCGTGAAGGACGCTGGAAATACGATCTGGTGGCAGGGGACTATCGCAGCGGCAACAGCGAGCAGGACACGCCGTTCTTTACTCAGGGTACGATGATTGCGGGTCTTGCCGACGGCTACACGCTGTACGGCGGAACGCAGCTGGCCTCGCGCTATACCGCCATCGCCATTGGCGCGGGAAAAAACCTCGGTGACTGGGGGGCGGTGTCACTTGACCTCACCCATGCCCGCAGCCAGCTTGCCGATGACAGCCGCCATGAAGGGCAGTCCCTGCGGTTCCTGTACGCAAAATCTCTTAACGGATTCGGCACCAACTTCCAGCTGCTGGGCTATCGCTACTCGACCAAAGGCTTCTACACCCTCGACGATGTGGCCTGGCGCACAATGGAAGGCTACCAGTATGGCGACGATCAGGACGATGACGGCGTGCCGGACGTGCAGAGCTATCACAACCTGACGCTGAATAAAAAAGGACGTTTCCAGCTCAATATCTCCCAGTCTCTTGGCGATTACGGCTCGGTGTACGTGTCGGGCAGCCAGCAAAGTTACTGGGGCACCAGCGAGTCCAACGTCTGGTATCAGCTCGGCTACGCCGGCGGGGTGAACGGGATCAGCTACGCCTTATCCTGGTCATGGAACAAGGCCGTCGGCATTGAAGGAACTGACCGGATCGCCTCGTTTAACGTCTCCGTCCCGTTCAGCCTGTTCACCCGTCACGGCTACCGTCGCGATAACGCGATCGACCGGGCCTATGCCACGGCCTCAGCCAGCCGCAACAGCGACGGTGATACCAGCTGGCAGACCGGGATCAGCGGAACGCTGCTCCAGGATCGTAACCTGAACTACAGCGTCACGCAGGGTCACACCAGCAATAACGGTGCCAGCGGCAGCGCCAGCGCCAACTGGCAGGCAACGTACGGTACGCTGGGTGTGGGCTACAACTACACGCGGGATCAGCACGACCTCAACTGGCAGCTCTCCGGCGGCGTGGTAGGGCATTCAGACGGCATCACATTCAGTCAGCCGCTGGGCGATACCAACGTCTTGATCAAAGCGCCGGGCGCGTCAGGCGTGAGCGTCGAAAACCAGACCGGCGTCAAAACAGACTGGCGTGGCTATGCGGTGATGCCGTACGCCACGGTGTACCGTTACAACCGCGTGGCGCTCGACACTAACACCATGAGCAACAACACCGACATTGAAAATAACGTTTCCAGCGTCGTGCCGACGAACGGTGCGCTGGTGCGCGCCAGTTTTGACACCCGCATCGGCGTGCGTGCGTTGCTCACCGTGAAGCGTGATAACCAGCCTGTGCCGTTTGGGGCGGTGGTGCGTGAGACGCAGAGCGGCGTAACCAGCATGGTGGGAGATGACGGTCAGATTTACCTGAGCGGGCTGCCGCTGAGCGGGGAACTGCTGATTCAGTGGGGAGACGGGAAGCAGTCCCAGTGTCGTGCGCCCTACAGCCTGCCAGAACAGAGCCTGCAACAGGCGATCACACTTAAGGGGATCCGCTGTGAATAAAATCCATTATCTGGGGCTATCCCTTCTGGCATTTTTGCCGCTATCTGAGGCGTTCGCCACCGTCTGCGTCAATGAAAATGGCGTGCCGACGGAGGTGTATTACGACCTGACGGATAAATTCAACAGCTCCAATAACCAGGTGGGGCAGATTGTTACACTCAGCGAGAAGTCCCAGTGGGTGGGCGTCAACGCCGTCTGCCCTAAGGGAACGTCCGGGAACACCACCAAGCGTAGCTATGTGACCGAATTCCCGGTCACAGGCACCAGCGATGGCTACCAGTATCTGAAGCTAAACGACTATCTGGACGGGGCGATGAAAATCACCGACAGCTACGCTGGCACGTTCTATCCACCCAGAAAGTACATTCAGATGGGGAGCCATCCGAACGTGTCTAAAAACAAACCGTTTGGTGTACAGGATTCCAGCCTCGTCTTTCGGCTTAAGGTGACCCGACGCTTTATCAATATGGTGGTGATCCCCCGGGCAATCATGTTCCGGGTTTACGTCACCACGACCTCCACGGATCCGCTCACCACGCCGGTTTATACCATCAGCTACAGCGGGACCATTCAGGTGCCTCAGAGCTGTGAGATTAATGCCGGAAATGTGGTGGAGTTCGATTTCGGAGACATCGGCGCCTCACTGTTCAGTAAAGCGGGCATCGGAAATAAGCCGGAGGGGATCTCAGCGCAAAGCAAAACCATCGGCATAAAATGCACCAACGTCGAGGCGAACGCCATGCTCACAATGCGTGTTGAAGCGGAGAAGGTTTCAGGCAGTACGCTGGTCTCTGATAACGCGGATGTGGGTTTTGTGATTGCCAACAGTAATGGTGTGCCGCTGACGCCGAACAACCTGACCAGCAAAATCCCGTTCCGTCTGGACGATAGCGCACAGGCACAGGTGGGGATCCGCGCGTGGCCCGTCAGCGTGACCGGTAAAAAACCTGCCGAGGGGCGTTTTACCTCTCGCGGCTATTTACGCGTCGACTATGACTAAGGAGCAGGTATGCGAAACGGAATGCGGTATATAGCCGTCGCGCTCTTTGCGCTTTGCTCCCCTGCGCACACAGAGACAGCGCTTGGGGAAATTAACATTCAGCTCTATGGCAATATCGTGGATTTTACCTGCGTGGCGGAGGGGGACGACAGCAATAAAACCGTCACGCTCGGCACCTGGCCCACGAAACAGCTCCGCACAACGGGAAGCCGGACGCAGCCTGTACCGTTCACCCTGAAGCTGACCGGATGCCCGCCGGGGGCGGCTTCGATCACATTTACGGGGAAGATGGACGGGCATGATAACAGCCTGCTGGCGCTGAATGATGCCAGCGCGGCCAGTAACGTGGCCGTGGAGATCCTCGACCGGGATAAAACGCGCCTCGCGTTGCAGCAGGCCAGCCAGACGGTGTCAGTGGATGCGCAGGGAAATGCCGAACTGTCGTTTTATGCCAATTATATCGCCACGGCGGATAACCCGCAGCCGGGCCGGGCTGATGCCGATGCAACTTTCATGATTAATTATAATTAATCGTATCCCCTCTCCCTGTAACGGTTATATGTTGCAGGGAGAGGGAAGGATTACAGTAATTCGTGCGCTTTCGCGTAATCAATTAATTCAACGATACTTTGTACGCCCAGCTTGGAAAAGATATTAGACTTATGGGCGCTAATTGTTTTGTTGCTAAGTAATAATTGATCCGCAATCTCCTTATTAGATAATCCGTTCGCCAGATATCGCAGAACCGTCACTTCACGATTCGATAATGGCATATCCACAGCGGCGCCTGTCCGGGAGCCTATATGGTTTATAAAACTCAATGTTTCTGACGGGAAAAAAGAATAGCCCGTCAGTATCATTTCCACCGCGTTATAAATTTCCCCCAGATCTTTCCGCTTACTGACAAAACCATTTGCCCCGGCGCGGATGGCGCGCCCTGCGTAGAAGGCTTCAGATTTCGAAGAGAGGAAGAGAATCTTAATATCTTTATTTAAGTTTCTGATTCTTTTCAATAATACGAAGCCGTCCGTGCCTGTCATTTCGATATCGAGAATGACCAGGTCGATGGGGTGGTTGCGTATACAGTCAAGCACTTCGTGGCTGTCGCCTGACTTCAGTTTGACCTGGATGTTTTTATTTTTCTGTAGCAGGACTTCTATCGACATTCTGACGATAGGGTGTTCGTCCATAATGATAACGGATGCCGGTTTCATTTTTTATGCCTCAGATTGTTAAAAGCGTTATGCTGAGTTTTGTTAAAACTCTCGAAAAGCCGGAAGGATAATTACGCAGATCCTTGTACGGTAGATCCCTGGGAAGAGCGAAAGCATCCTTGTTTACGTAGTGGTGATATCAATGCCTGAGCGCAGTTATCTCATAAGGCTGTTATGGCAAAATGATTTTTCTTATTCGCGTGTCAAACACGTCTTATTATACCGTTTAAGTATTGTCCGAAAAGCCTGTAAATTAATGTCCATATATTGATGATTATTATCTTCTGTATCTGAATCGCTAACTTTTTAAAATTAGCAAAAATGTCCTGATATTGCATTTACCACACAGTTTCATCTTTATGTAATAACAAAAAATAAACGATCTTACTGTATGTTGATCAAATGTTAACAATACGCAGGTCGTGACAAAGTGTTTTCCGCCTGTCCGCTACCTCTGATGTCCGCTCTTTAGCGCGTCATCGCCTCATTTCTAACGCCTCAGGCCAGGAGGATGATCCCTTCGTCAAAACAGCACTATCTGCTGTTTTCTTCACCTCTCATCGCTTTTATTCACAGATAAATCGCTTGTTTTTACACCATTATCATCCTGTTAACGGAAACGTCAGAAACTTAACGCATGGATAAAATGACTCTCGTTTAGCGTACAGGCAGCATTTCGCATGGTTTAAGTTGAAGAATTAGGAATAGTTATAAAATCGAAAGTTTTGTTAAAAAACACAAAAAATTAACATATATCCTAAGTGTTTTCTTAAAGGTCTTTAGGAATTAAGGGGTTACTGAATACGTTAATACGTGAAATCTGAAAGGTTGTTGAGAAGATGTAGCAACTCATGACGATGATTCAGCCCAAGTTTCGCCAGGATGCAGCTGAGACGGTAAATAATGCGGCTATAGGGGCGGTTCTGTAACTGAGCAATCTGTCGCAGGGTGCTACCCTGCGACAGCGCCTGCAGGATCGGCCATTCATCACGTGAAAACCACTCTTTCCGGTGGCCGGCGGGTGACGGCGCTTCCAGCAAGGTTTGTTGCAAAGCCCGCGGCGTAAGTTGCCGTTCAAGCACATGAAAAGGGCCAGCCGCTTTGCAAAACAGGCGTGTATCGTAATCATCGGCGCGAATGAGCAGGTAGGGTGTCAGGTAGGGGGCGAACAGGCTGTGGCGTCGTAATCGGTCCAGCAGGTCAATAAGCGGCGAGGCGCGGCTTTCTACATCTACCACAAGACGTGATGAAGGCCACTGATTCAGATCGCTGAGGGCGGCTTCCAGGGTGGAATAGTCACAGCAATTGCTCAGGGGAGAGTGCCCGCTCAGAAAACCGGAACGGAAAAAGTTATCCTGTGTGACCAGAACGATAAAGGGAGCATCGGTTTTGCGGGTCTGGTTGATTGACTGGCTCAAATATTCGAGACGATCAAAAAATGGGAGAGCAAAAGGCGAGTGCGTTGAACCCGGTGAATCACTTCCTGTCCGACGACGCCGGTAACGGCGTACTGTCATTCGCATAGCTTCCCTCTTGGCGATGACCGTTCAGTCCTCCTGCCATCTCCAGGATGGCCAATAATATCCCTGACCGAAGCGCGCGCCAGCCTGAAGCGCAAACTTACGGTCCGTTTCTGTTTCAATGCCTTCTATGAGTACATTTTCAGCAATTTTTGAACAAAGCGTGACCAGGTTTGCCAGCGCTGGCGTTGCACGTAAACGCCAGAAAGCGATCTTATCGATTTTTATTCCGCTTAACGGCATGCGGCAGGACAAAAACGCGCGCCCTGACGCTTCATCAATGTCATCCAACCAGATCCGATGTCCTTGCGCCGTCAACTGCTGAAGCGCACAACTCACCCTCAGACGTGCCGGGTCTGAGAGAGAAAAGAAGGAAGCAGGTTCCACGAGTTCAATGTTCAGCGGTGGGCTGTTAAGTTGCAGTAAACGCTGGAACATTTCCGGTATGGTCAGAACGGTTATCGGCAAATTTATGAAAAGGTTGTCGCAGGGAAAGGGTTTTTTTAACGCAGCGATCTGTGCTTCCAGCAGCATAAGCGCCCGAGCAGCGGACCAGTCGTGAAAAAAGCCTTCGCTTTGTTGATGCGGTGACAGCACGCTGAGCACTTCAGCCCCTACCGTGCGCGAAGAGGAGAGGGCGACAATGGGTTCAAGCTTGATGCCTGTAATGTCGTGTGAGATGTGCTGCACGCACGAGGGGAAACCTGTCTGGTCTGGCGCTGTCACTCCGTCGTCCTGTTCATTTCCAGCCTCCAGGCGGCCGGGATACCGCAGGACAGTGTGAAGGGGAAGTAAACAGGAAAACAGCAGGCGTTACTTAAAAGCGGCTAAGCCTTTTCGCAGCCCGTAAAAGAGGGATAAATGTTGAAAAAACAGCCGTATTTACAATCAGCTAGTCATTAACGGCAGAGAAGGTGGAAAAGGCATTGACTCACTACGCATTGACCGTATAATTCCAGGCGTTTCACCACCGCGAAGTACACTCTTCTCCGTGCGCCCTTAGCTCAGTTGGATAGAGCAACGGCCTTCTAAGCCGTAGGTCGTAGGTTCGAATCCTACAGGGCGTGCCATTTAAAAACAGGCGCTTACGCCAGTTTCAAACCAGCCTGATTTTCTCCTTGTGTCGTATTTGTGTCATGGTTGCCAAAAATGGCATCTATTTTCCGCGCGTGTTCACTTAAATGGTTCGGCGCCAGGTGAGCATAACGACGGACCATTTCGATCGACTCCCAGCCGCCCATTTCTTGCAGAACAGACAACGGAACGCCAGACTGAATTAACCAGCTCGCCCAGGTATGCCGAAGGTCGTGAAAACGGAAGTCCTCTATACCCGCTCTTTCCAGTCCAATGCGCCAGGCGACATTGTCATCCACTCGCATTTTGCGGACAGCCGGAGTGACGGTTTTATCCGGGCGCGTTGATGGCTTCGTGTGAACGAATACCCACCTGGAACTTTTCCCGATCTGGTCCCTTAACACCCTGCATGCGGTATCATTCAGAGCCACGCCGATAGCCTTGCCCGCCTTCGCGTTCTCCGGATTTACCCATGCAACCTTTCTCTGCATATCGACCTGCTGCCACTCCAGATCAATGATGTTGGAGCGGCGCAGGCCGGTTGCCAGTGCAAATATCACCACCGGCTTTATCGACTCCGGCATGCAGGCAATTAACCGTTCTGCCTCGCCCCTGGTCAGCCATCGGATGCGTTTGCTGATCGGCTTTTTGGTTTTTATAACCGGGGCCGTTTTAATCCAGCCCCAGTCATTTGCCGCAGCCTTGAACAGAGATCGCATGAACGAAAGGTGCTGGCTCTTTGTGGCCTGGCTTACCGGTTTCTCAACATACGGCGGCGGTTCTTTCCCCCGGCGTATAGCCGCGTCCCTGCGCGACTCCCAGACCTGAATATGCTTACGGTTGACCATCTTCGAAACAGCCTCATGAACCTGATCAGCCGTGATGGTTGAAATATCCCGGCCGGAGAAATGCCGCAGGAAATATTCGATTTTGGTCTTATCGTCATCGAGTGACCGCTTATGCTCCTTCTCGCGGATCCACCTGATGCAACATTCCTCAAACGTCCTCGTCGGTAGTTCCCCAATTTTATCAACCCGCCACGCTTCAGCCTTCAGCTTGTCGTGCAGCTCCTGCGCTTGTTTCTTGTCCCCCGTACCAAGAGATCGTCTAATTCTTTTCCCTGACGGCGTAACGAAATGACAGTGCCAGACGCCGCCTCTGAGGGTGATTGACATAAAATTTCTCCTTTATGTTCACCCGCGCTCGCAGGAACAGGATCGCGCGGGTCATGTAAATACGCAATACAGGCAACGTCGGTCGTGCGGTATTTGTTCCCGATCTTCTTCCCGGCCAGCTGCCCCGAGTCGATAAGACGGTAGACAGTTCTCGGTGAGACTTTCAGGAGTTTCGCTGCCTTTTGCGCAGTGAGTGGCTCTGCTGTAACCATCTCCCCTCCTATGACATTGTTTTATAAAACTGCGGGCCGTCGGGTGTGGCCGCGCGTAATTCGTTTTCCGCGTGCACTGAATAATTGCCGTCATCCCATCGCACCCAGGCTTTCGGGTGATCGCCTTCCGGCTCCAGTTGGCTATCCACCACGCCATGTATACCGCCGGTCTTCTTCTGGACTAATGCGCCCACATTAAAAGCAGCCATTGCACACCTTCCGGTTCGTGAAGAAATGAGATGAGAGCGACCAGTGCCATAAGTGCGGCGATGAGCCAGTTCATGGGGTTTGAATGCATGGTTTACTCTCAAAAGAAAACCCGCTCAGTGGCGGGTTCTATTCAGGTGAGGCAGGGATGTAGCGAACGGTCTATTCGGGCATTAAAGCGAGGAAATCTTTTTTATAAAGTTCTTTCAATTCAGACATAACCTCGGCAGAGGCCATTTCATGGGTAAGCAAAGTTCTGCCCAGACGTTTCTCAGCATCCTGCTGAAAATCAGAAAAACTCCCGATCAATACCCCAGTGTAGCCAGTTAGGATGGTGCACTGCTGTTGTGTCAGTTTCATCTAATTCCTCCTTTATGATGTCGGTATTCTATCGCACTAAGTTTTCGCACCCAATAGCCAGCTCATAACTGGCTATCAGTTGCGTCAATGCATAAGCCCAAGGTCATAATTGAGGTGCTCTAGGCATTCCCGGTCCTGTTCGAAGCAGTAATCCCACAACTCCTGATCGTGCCATTCCCGAACCAGTTGCCATTTCCAACCGCCGTCATGCTTCACTCGGCGGATCTTTCGCTTAACTATGGCGTCCTGGTCGAAAATCACTCCCCAACCTGAACCAATGCCATTGCGTAGCACATCCAGATCAACCTCGATAACGCGGAAAAGCTTCGGTAGCTTCGGTAACTCTTCAATGCGCATCATTCCTCCTCATGCCGCGCGCTGGGCGCGCAGCTTCTTCAGGTGTTCTGCTGTTTCGATTTCATCGGTGATCCGCTCGGCAATTTCGTACTTACTCGGTGCGTTTGATAGCGCCAAAACGCGAGTAATCAACGCCTCAAAAAGCCAAGGGGAAATCAGGTTGCACATTTCTTTGAATTGGTGGGCGAATGTTAACTTTTTGGTAATCCATGCAAGATGGGCATCATCGGCTGACTCGAACAGCCCGAGATAATGGTACTGTCGCATGAAAATGATTACGCTTTTGAATTTTGAAAGTGATGGAACGTACATAACGCCAACAGGCAATTCGCCGTTGTGTTTACCTTTTGCGTTGATGAAAGAATTGAGCTGGCTTGGGATAAAAATACATGTTTCTGGGGAGTAAACCTTATTGCCAATAACGGTGAAGTCCTTGTCCAACTCCCAGCCATCTACGTGATTTTTCTTCCACCATGCGAAAAAGGTTGTGAACGTGAGCCACTCTTCGCATACAGAACAACCTTTGTAGTGGGGATGCTTTTCCTGGTAGGAGGGGCACGTTGCCCTTTGTAGCATTCCGCACCAAATATCATAAGCCCTATGGTTGATCACCTTTCCATCGAACTCGGCGCCGGTGCAGAAAGGTGAGTCGTTTTTACCAACACCTTTAACAAGGTTGTTCCTGTGAAATTTCCTTGGCTTACTCTCAAGAATTAAATCAATTTCGGCCCTGTCCATCAAGACCCCCTTTGCTTGCGTATAAGCTCCCGATCAGCCTGGCAACTGGCACACGTCTGGCAGCCGGGAACGGCAGCGCGCCGCGGCTCGGGAATTGGTTCGTCGCATTCTTCACAACGCTCAGCTGATACGGCGTTGCGGTTGATCCGGTGAGCGGAAGGGGCAGCGTTACGCTGAAGCTCTTCAATCTCTGCTGCTGTGTCGATGATATCGGCCATGGTCACTCCTTACCGAGGGCATTGTTGATAGCAGTTCTAGCCATTTCAAATGCTGGAGTGAGCTTCTCTACTGATTCTGCATCTGCCATGTCGTGAAAATTTAGGATGTCACCCATTTCATTCATGGCGGTAAGTGATAATTGCAGTGCTTCCAGCAATTCAGGAGCGGCAGCCATGAGCGTGCCGTTATGGTCTTCGGAACCATTAATCAGTAACTCAGCGAGAAGGCCACCATTACCGCGAATTGTTCCGGTCTCTTTGCTATATGACCAATTACCTTTAGTGCCTTTAAAATCTTCCATAGTCACTCCGCGAACTGTCTGTTAATTCGGTTGAAGGTGAACGCCAGCAATAAAAAAGGCCGCTTTAGCGACCTGGTGATTAATGCCTTCATGCTTTCCCTCTCTTGATATAAGCCACAGGAATGTGTGTGCATTCATATCCAGACGAAAGGAGGTCAGCGTAAACTTTATCGACAACGCGCTTGTCTCGATTGCACTGGTGAGTACCACCGCGTTTTGATTTGAAATACATGCCATCTTTCGTAAGCCAGTAGTTATCCAGCAATACCTCAGCACCATTTCGTGGGGTGGTAATGTCGGTCAATGGGAATGGTTTAATGAATTTTTCCATGCTCATGCTGCACCGCCTTGCCCACCGACCAGAAATGCACAGTCCTTCTTGTGCTTGTTACAAGACCAAACTACTTCATCATCGCCACGGAAAATATTCACTTCCACGGTCGTTTTATGCTTCGCCACTGCACCGCATTTGCATTTAGCGGAGGTGTTTTTGCTTTTGGCTGACACGCTGCCAACCCTTGGATATTTGCTCACGATTCAACTCCGAAGCGGCGATTAAGCCGACCTGTGTATACGACGAACTCCAGGTGGCTAACTCCCAGAGCTTCAATTTTCTTGTGATGCTTGTTGATGATGGGAGGCACCGTTTCGTTCCAGTTAGGCTTTGGCTTCTTGCGCATGGCCTGCTGGATTTCTTCGGTGCAACGACGGAAGGCGGCACGGATGGCGTTTTCATTTGCTGGCGTCATGCGGCCTCCCGGCGGGCGAGAAGTTTCGCCCCGAAAGCCATCAGCTCATCCCGGTCCACAGTTGCGAAGTGGCAGTGTGTACGCGGGTACGGTCGCCAGATGATGAGCATGCTACCTTTGTTATTTCCGCTGACTGGCTTGCCGGTGACCGGGTTGATAAATGCCAGCCGCCCTGCTGTGATGAAGCGCACCTCGCTGGCTGTCTGGATAGCCTCTTTGAACCAGCCAACCGAAGTGTCTGCCGGCACCAGCATTACCGTGCCGATCTGATTGGCGCTCTCGGCGGCAGCCTTCTTAACGAACGGCGTGATGTCGCTATAAGGTGGGTTCAGCCAGACGTAGCCAGGAACATTCAGGTAATCAGCCCAGGGCGTTTCCAGCGTGTTCTGCTCGGCGGTGATGAACTTCCGGCACAGTGCGTTATGAGGCGCCGCGGCGGCATCAAGCTGGAAGCAGAACTCAGCATCAAGGGAAGCGAAGAGGGCTGGTGGAGTGCGCCAGAGGTCGCGCTGGTCGAGCGGTGTTTTACTCCCGCCATAATCACCATTCAACTTCTCTGCTGGCAGCGCTGCGGCGATGCGCTCACCAATCCAGCGCATTACCGGTACTGCCATGCTGTTGCCGATGGCTTTATATCGGGGCCCGTCCGGGCATTCAGCAGCATCCTTCCCGCGCCAGCCGATCAGAGTGTGATTATCAGGAAATCCCTGAAGGCGCTCGCACTCAATTGGAGTTAGGCGGCGAACTTGCATTCCATACGCAACACCATGCTGATCTGACTTAGTCAATGTGTAACCCACCTCTTTGCAGTAACCCGTTCCGTTACCGCCATTTTCTGGCGCGCGACCAATGGTATTACCTGCAATGGCTATCGCAGGAGGCTGGCCGCTATTGGCATGGCTTTTATCGTGGTTTCCTGCGCGTATCGTTGGCGATAAATCCGACGTCGCATCTGCGCCATTATCTTTGTAGCTAAATGCGATGCAGGCGTTTTCTTGTCCGTTGTTGCGGCCAAGTGTGTGCGCAAGTTCTCGGTTAATGTCTGGATCTTGAGTTCCATGAACGACATAAGTTTCCAAATCCTCGGCAGTGCTGTCGTTTTCTTTTGCAAGAAGAGTTCTGGAAACATCAGAGTAAGAATCTGATACGAGCCCGGAACCGCGCTGGCTAAACAATTCCTGATTACTAGCGCCGATTCCGCCAATATTGTTGGATTGATTCAGGGTTGGGTGGGGGTTTGCTGGGTTATCCCAGTGACTACCGACTTTAGAGCGTTCTCCAGCATTTCTGGCAATTTCAGGTTGCGATTCTCGGCGCGGCGGAGTATCCCGGCGCACGCTGTCGAGCTCAAAAAGTACCGCTGCGGGATCGAATCCTTTTCGAGCACTTGCGACAACGAACACACGACGGCGGCGTTGGGCCACTCCGAAAAATTGAGCATCAAGGACACGCCAGGCGATAACCCTTTCTGGTCCAGACACACAACCTGCGTGCGTCCATTTTCCCCCTGCTGGCTGCAATTCACTGCTTTCTCCGGCAAGTCCTGCCAGAAAGCACCCGAAGGCATTGTCTTTGCTGCTGAGCACGCCGGGGACGTTTTCCCAGACGATGATTGCTTCTGGCTCACCGCGTTCGCGGCGCTTTGCGTCGATTGCATTGGCTAATTCCACGTAAGAGAGGGTTAACTGGCCTCGGTCGTCAGACAGGCCTTCACGTAAGCCGGCGATGCTAAATGCCTGGCAAGGCGTACCGCCGACCAGAACATCAGGCGCTTCTACTTCACCAGCGCGCACCGCCTCGGCAATGTTGGTCATGTCGCCAAGGTTTGTTACTTCCGGCCAGTGATGGGCGAGGACTGCGGATGGGAATGGTTCAATTTCAGAGAACCAGGCAGGTTTCCATCCGAGAGGTTCCCACGCTTTACTGGCAGCTTCGATGCCGCTGCACACGCTTCCGTATTTCATGCCGCCTCCTGCCTTTCCCGATATTCCTCAGCGAGCCGCTGCGCCTTTAATGGATTGCTGACCACTTCACCCCATGGCATTAGCCAGCCGTTACCAATGAAGGGAAGGCACAGTGTGCCAACCCTGATGTCGTCGTGAGCGTGAGTCATAGGATGGACTCCATTTCGTCGATGTAGAGGCCCTGAGCAATCAGGCGGCGACGGCGTGCGGCACGCGCAATGCACTCCTGCCGTCTGCCTTCCTTCGATTGCTCAATGGCGCGCCGGGTGAATAGCCGTGATTTACCCTGCGGTGTTACGACCTTTGGCTTCGTGACCAGGTCGAATGTCCGGTCACAGATGCCGTCCTCGTTAAGCCATTTCTCAGACTCAACGATCTGCGCTATCTGCCCGGTGCCGCGAGTGATGCCGTTGGCAACCCGGTTAAACTCGATGAGCGTTACGCCAAACTTCTCGGCGATTTCGCTGCCGGTGATCGGGCGGCCGCGCGTCTGAATCATCCAGATAACGCGTTCACGGAGGCCAGAGAATTGCCCGGTTCGCCCGGGCCTGCGGTAGAAGGGTGTGCGTTTCATTTCCACTGTTCCCCGAACGTGAAGCCGATTTCCGCCAGCGCCTCGTCCATCTTCTCAATGAACTCCGGCACCATTTCGTTGAAATCGGTCATGTACTGCGGATCCCGCTCAACGACGACATGGTGAATGCCTTCGCGCTTCATGCGCGGGTCGTAGTTAGCAAAGAACCAGGCATCTTTCCCGGTCACCCACATGCTGTACTGCACTTGGGCCATATACTCTGACTTAATGGCCTCAAAACCGCCGAGGCGGAATTTCATGAAATCGCGGGAGGTGAACGGGCATTTAAGCTCGAGGCCAAAATTGTTACTGCAAAGGCCGTCAGGGGAGCACGCGGTGCGCATGCTCTCGTCACGGAACAGGATCGGAGACTCCGTGACTTTCACGTCAGTGGTGAACTCGAATAGGGTGCGGGCGTCTTCCTCATACTGCTTCCCCCAGGCTAGCGCCTTGGCGTTAACCTCTGGCGCCACGCCGGTGCATACCTCGGCGAGTAGGGTGTGGAAGTAGGACATCTTCATGCCCGTCCATTTGGTGCCAGAGCGCGGCTTGGAAATGACGTTATGCACTTCAGAGGCGGTTATGACGCCGAGGCGCAGCCGGTGCCACGCCTCATCGCCCTGCTGGATAGTGGTTACGTCAATGCCGGTCCGGGACAGGATAACTTCTGGTGTCATGCTGCCGCCTTAGCCCTTTTCTGAAGGAAACCAAACCCTTTCTGCGCCTCTTCTTCAGTGAGCTCTGACGCCTCAAGAATTTTCCGTTTGAAGATGTCGCTGCACAGTGGGAGGAAGTCTTTCTCCCAGTCTTTATTCAGAGATGTTAAGAGATCGGTGATCGCCTGAAGCGTTTCTTCGCTTGCTGCTGGTGGAAGCGCTTCAGTGGTGCTGCGCGGCGTGACGTCACGGATATCTACGTCCAGTGATTTACCTTCCATTTCTTCAGCGGTAGGCTGCTGTCCAATCTCAGGCCATGCCTTACGCAACGCCTGGGCTTCCGCGCATTTCGCCAGCTGTCCGTATGGGCGCTTTTTCCACATCGCGTTCGGCGCCGTGGTGTCGCGGCCGCCGGTGGCGTAGTTTTCAATCCAGTATTCTTTGGCGCTGAACTCGACGATTTCGCCGCTGGGCATGCGCTTATAAACGGTGTATTTGCACCACTGAGGGAAGGTCACCTCAACACCAGTAAGCGTCTGAGTTACGTCTGGACCAAACTCCGGCTCACGAGCCCCGGCATAATCGCCGGAGCGGTCTGCCTGAATGCGGTATAGCCCGATGCCCGGCATGACCACGTCGCGCCAGTCGCCTTTACCTGTTTTCGAGTCTTTGACGTACATCGGAACGAGGTGGACAGGTTTGAGCAACGGGTCCAGCTGGCGGGCGCGGCAGTAGTCAAGCGCCATCATTACCGATTCGTCTTTGGCACCAGGGTAGATGCTGTTCTTCAGAGCGCTCCAGGTGGAGACGTCGACGCCTATCTCCTGAAGCGACGTCGCTGTGATTGTTAATTCGTTTGCCATCGTTAATCCCCTCAGAAATTAAAACGGGCAGCCGGTACGGTGTTCCCAGTCGTATTCCGCCTGGGCGTAAGCAACTGCCGAAATGAAATCGTTGTAGGCTTCGCCAGCTTTATCGCTGCGAAGTCCTTCGTATGGGCTGGAGTCAATCGGGACCGAGAAGTGGAAGATGCCGGACGGCTCTTTTGGCATCATGTCGATGATTTGCTGTGCCCGGTCGTCGATCCACTTCTCTTTTTCGTCGGTGAGCTGCTGCTCAACCCAGCACCGATCTTCGATTCGGTCGTAAGTGAGGAATGCGTTCATGGTTGCCTCAGTAATGAATTTTCGCGCAGGGGAGCAGGTCATCTTTCAGGGCGGTGAGCACTTCGATAGCCTGTTCGCGGGTTAAACTGGTGTGGCTGGTGAGCGCGTTAACGATGTTGGTGCCGACCGTCTTGCGGTGTTTCACGTCAGCTTCACGCTTTGCCTGCTCATCGGCGATGCGCTTCTCTTCGGCCAGACGTTTCTCTTCTGCCTGTTTTGCCTTGAGGCGCTCAGCTTCCACTGCCGCGGCTTTTTCGCGTTCTGCCCGGGCTTCTGCTTCCTCCTTCTCGCGTGCCGCACGCTGTTCCGCTTCAATGCGCTGGCGCTCCGCCAGCTCTGCACGCGCTTTCTCTTCAGCCTCACGGCGTGCCGCTGCTTCCAGCTCAGCTTTATGCTTCGCTTCGGCATCGCGGCGGGCTTGTTCTGCCGCTTCACGCTTAAGGCGCTCTTCGTGTTCACGCTGAGCCTGTTCCGCCTGGCGGCGCTGCTCTTCGCGGTCACGGTCAAACTTGTCATTCATCAGCAGAGCCGTTTCGTGGTCTGCTTCGATCTGCGCGGCGCGCTGGTCATCGAACATCTTGTTCATCACCAATGCTTCTTCGTGCATAGCGTTCCAGGCTTCTTCCACCCGGATTCGTTCCTGCTCAGCTTCCCATTCGGTTAGAGGACGGCGCACTTCATCCTTAAGCGCGTCCAGCCGCTCACGCACAATGCGGCGGCTTTCGTCGATCTGCTTAGGCAGGGCTTTAAGCTCAGCAACCAGATCCTTACCGGCGTTGTCGATGTAAGTTTTGGAACGGGCAACCTTATGCGCCATGGATGCGATAGCGTCGCGGCCTTTGCGGGTCGACACATCCGGCACCAGGCTGCGAGCTTCTTTCTCGATCGCCTCAATAATCGGGTCGATCTGCTCTTTGGTGGTGAATACCGCCATTGCGTTCTGTTTCTCAATGACGACTAAATCCGTTACTTCGCTCATGGTTTCTCCTGAAATTTGGATGTGCAGATCCCACCCGCGTAATGCCAGGCCGATCGGTTGAATTGGGGGGTTAGGCTGTTTTTCTATGCCACGGATAACCGATGGCAACCTTCATTTCGTCGTATGCTGCCATCCACATGGCGCCATCACCGATAAACATGGCGATGGCTGCTTTGCTCTGCGCGGCGCGCAGCAGGTGATGATTGATCATACCTTCACCTCAACCTGTTTCAGGAGGCCAGCGATATGCATCTGCCAGCGGTTAAGCGTCAACTTTTCACGCGGTGCCGATACCGACGTCAGCTGCCACTCGTTATCGTTGAGCTTTTTGGCGGTGTACTGCTTGCCGTTGTGGGTGACTGTCATGAGGCCTCCAGCTTTACACCAGGGACCTTTCCCGCCTTTATTGCGTCATACAGCGCTTCAGCAGTGCTCTTAAACAAGCGATGCTCACCAATCACGCATGGATCGTAATGCAGAGCGTTGATGAAGGCGTATTTCTTACGGTCTTCTTCAGTAATTGGCGAGAAGTCACCAGGCTCTCCAGATGAAGCCAGATAGCCAATATCAACCGTGGCGCCCTTATCACCTGAATACACAACAACTCCCTGCGCATAGCGAGAGTCCTCATCAATCCAGAAATTAACTTCTTGCCCAACCTGAGGGAATTTGAATGTTCCCCATGCAAAATTACTTTTCATAATCATCTCCGCGCTTAAGGCCGCGCCGCCGAACGGTTAATACAAGACTTCAACGCATTTATTCAGTGTTTCATTGGGCGGTGGATGGCCGCCGGTTGTCATAACTAACCGCACTCATAGAGAACGGTGAGGTATGAAAAAAGCCGCTGGTTAGGCGGCTCTTTTAATCCATTCTCGTGCGTTGCGTCGGCACATCCATGCCAGCTTTACCCAAAGGTCATGAAACCCATCACCACGCACTGATGCTCGACATTTTTTGCGATACTGCCTGTAATCTTCACTGCACTCGGCAGCATATTTATCTGTTGTGTTTCTCATCGCCTTACCCTCTGTCGTTACCCGCTGATGCGGGAGAAATGTTTTGGTGCTGGCTCCCCACAATGAAGCAGGGAAGGCCGTCGTCGCTTTGGTGAGCCATTACCTCACCAACTAGCTGATAACCGTCTGCCAGCCCAAAGCACTCACCAAAAACCCCGACATCGCCGGGGTTTCCGAAAGCATTTGTGGTACCGATTATTTGTGAGCGATATAGCTTTGCCGTCGCATAGAAGCTCCTTTGTTGCGTGGGTTGATTCAGCACAGCCCACTCAGATTCGAATGGACTGGAATAAATCTTTTCTTTCGCTTTGCCATAATTGCCGCTCTTCCTGAGCCCGCCTATGGTCCGACGCATGGTTTACTGTCGCGCCGTTCGACTGACCGAATCTCTACTTCGCCGCTGGCTAACTTCGCTCAGCTGTCGATGTTTCGTTTCGATGGGCTAACAATAGCTAAAGCGATTATTTCAGTCAATCGCCAAAACGATATTTATCATCGATAAAGTGATAATTCATTGAATGTTAAAGCGATATTTTTTTTAAACGAAGTAGAAAAAAGTGATGTTGAAGGCGGTTTGATGGGAGTGAATTGAAGGTAGTAGATGGAGGTATAAAAAAACCGGCTTTCGCCGGTTGGTTAATCAGTTGCAGTTAACTTTCCTGCCTACGAAGATCAAGTCTCCGTACTCGTCATTGGTATTCTTAAACCTAAGAACCTGTCCATTACGGATAAAGGCCCAGTAGAGTTGCTTACCTGTGTATCCGCCATAAGAATTTTTTGCGTTCACGAAAACACACGTTGAGTAACCGTAAACAAAGTTCCTGTTCTCAACCATAACCTCTTTGCGGAGTGGAGAGAAGTCGCTGAATTTCGCGGAATCAGGATCCTTTAAGGCATCCTTGATTGTTGCCTGAACCAGCTCTTTATAGTTCTTAGGCTTTTCACCGACATCGGCTGTTTCAAGATTGATATTTCTCACCTTCTCGGCAAACTCGGCATCATGTTTTTTAGCCTCAGCCATCTTCTGATCGTAATCAGAAGCAATACGGGCATAAGGTGGTTGCGCACACGCGCTGAGCAATGCAGAGGCGATAACTACAGCTGCTAATTTTTTCATCTTCCCATCCCAGAGTAATTACTGTGTAAATTTTGTTATGCGAATCTTTTATAATCGACTGACTGTCTCAGCAGTACTTTAGCCATGACGTAGAACACGTCCTCATCTTCAGGCTCGACGTACCATTTTTCGTAAATCGGGTTATCGGATATTACTGCCAGCCTGTCTCGCTGCATCTGCAGGCGCTTAACGTGCAGTGTCTTCCCAAATACGAAGACGTATACACCGTCACCATCAAAGTGCGTAACACCGGTATCAACGAAGATCTGATCACCAGGTGAAATAGTGCCGTCCATGCTGTCACCATTAACTGTGATCACTTTGACATGCGCAGCTGGACGATTGCCGAACAAGGCTCGCGCCTGCTCAGTCGTGTATTCAATGGCTCGGATAGTTTCAATGAAATCGCTGGTGACAATGCTGCCCGGCCCAGCGCTGGCTTTAACGTCGAGTACATCCACGCGGTAAATCCCATTCATTGACGGCTTAACCTGGTATAGCGCAGACGGTTCTCTTGCGCTACTTGAAGCCATTTCCCCTTCACCAGTAGACAGCCACTCCGGCCGCACACCCAGTACAGAGGCGATCTCAACAGTCTTACGAGAGCCGTTAGCTTCCTTGAGTAGCTTATTGACGCTGGACTGAGCCATGCCGACATCCTTGGCTAATCGGCCCTGTGTATATCCAGCATGTTTCATTGCCTGCGCCAGGCGCTCCGAGAATCCCATATTCACCTCTGTTAATGACTCCTTTAACTCTATCGCTCAAGCGATTATTTAGCAAAAAATCGCCTATGCGATTGACATTCGCTAAAGTGATAACCATAATCGCTTTAAACTGATAGCTGAGGTGATTATGAAGACCCCAACAGTAGAGAAGAACTCCGCAGTAGAGAAAGCGATCGCCATCGCTGGCAGCCAGAAAGAGCTGGCAAAACGTTGCGGTAAAGCCCAGTCCACTATCTGCGACTGGCTTAACGGAAAGAAACGCATCTCCCCGGTTCACGTTCCTGAACTGGTGAAAGCGGTTGGTGGTGAAATCCAGGCTCATGAATTCCGCCCGGACCTGCCGTCCATCTTTCCACACCCTGACAACCATGCCGCTTAACGGCGGCCCTAACCACGAAAGGGAAAGCAATGCATTCACTTGCGTATCAACACAATACCGGAATACATCCGGGAGCGATGATAAACCGCGCTCAACCTAAGGCAGCGCCGGACCACGAAAAGATCCGCGATGCGGTCCGGGCATGGTCGTCGGCGCTGGACAATCAGGACGTCGTTTCGGCGCTGATCATCAACGAATACCGGGAGCAGGGCGGGGCCGCTATCAGCTTTCCGGAAGACATCAGCCGGGCGCGCCAGAAGCTGTTCCGCTTCCTTGACAACCGTTTCGACTCCGAACAGTACCGCGAGAACGTGCGCCAGCTGACACCCGCAATCATGGCGGTCCTGCCGGTTGAGTATCGCACTCGCCTGATCGGTGCCGATTGCAAAATGTCTCGTCTGGCTGAAGCCGAGAAAGAACTGGCTGAGGCTAAGCAGGCAGTACTTCTGGAAGCTCCAGAGCATCAGAAGCTCAAAGAGGTAAGCGAGGGTATAGCGTCACTGTTCCGCCTTATGCCGGAGCAGGTAG